>Ga0210400_10000029_pt1 | contig 262993 bp, 204 predicted proteins | sample IncBWH26MmetaG_FD_155456 | JGI IMG/M metagenome (GOLD analysis project Ga0210400, IMG submission 155456) | Forest soil microbial communities from Barre Woods Harvard Forest LTER site, Petersham, Massachusetts, United States - Inc-BW-H-26-M | ecosystem: Environmental > Terrestrial > Soil >... | reverse complement strand
AGTAAAAAGGCGCCCGCGAGGTCCCGATAGAATCACGGCGAGCGGGCGCAGAGAACCAGGGCTGAAGCCCGCTTATGGGCCCGACCGCAAGCTCCGCGGTGCCCAAGGGCGCCGCTCCCCTGACTTAAAGTCAGGGGCTTCCACCGCCGGGACTGAAAGTCGGTGCTGACGCTCCCCCGGGACCCTTCGAGGCTCAGGCTAAACTAGAAGTCCGGGGCTTCCACGGTCGTCTTTCTCTCGCACAAACGAACGGAATTGAAAAAGATTTGAGTTGCAAAAAGGTTCCGCGGGAGGCGAGGCGAACTACTGAACGAAGATAGCCTACCAAGGTCTTTACCCTGCTGTCAATAAAAACTAGCACGGATTTCTCAGGAAATTCTTGGGCAACGTTATCTTGTGAATTGAGGGTGAGATCTCGACGGAAAGCTGCCCGCGACGGTCCCCGACAGGGTTGGGGCGAGCACGTCGCCGCGAGCGCAGCGGTGCTGCGCCCTTACAGAAGAACAAGGAAAGAAAGGAACCGGTCTCCCGGCTGGGTCGGGATAAATTCCGACCGCCTCTACTAAGGCTTGAGAGAAATGCAGGTTAGTTGTTGGCCGCTTGCGCCCAGCGGGTGGCTTCGTCGTGCATCGCCTTGAAGTCGGAGCGCTCGAGAATCTTATCCGCGCCCGGCTCCTGGCGCATGCCGTCCAGCAATTGAAGAGTGTCGCGATAGTGTTGCTGAGCATCGGCCAGGTTACCCGATGCGCGGAGTGCATCGCCCAGCAGATAATGGGCGCGGGCACTCAGGGGCTTCAGGCCGATCTTATCGGCCTTTTGCAAGGCGCGATTGAGTTCCTGTTCCGCGTGGGCGTTGTCGTGGTTTCGGATCATAGCCTCCGCGAGGGAAAGCGAGCACTCAACGGAGATATTGGGCACGCCCTGGTCGTCCGCTTGCTGCACTAGCTGACGCAAGCTGTTGACGGCCTGCTGGGGAGATCCTTCGGTGGCGGCGATTTTCGCGAGAGCTACCTTGGCGATGAGGATCCTGTCGGGTTCCTTGCTGCGGGTTGCCGCTTGCGCGGCCTGCTCATAGAAGGAGCGCGCGGATTTGGGGTCGCCGCGGTAGTAGACTGCATCTCCCTGAAACGCGAGGATCTCCGATACCGTGCCATCGTTCTTGAGTTCCCGCGCGAGGCTGAGCGCGTCGGTCAAAGGGGTCCTGGCCTCTTCGCCGCGACCCGCGAGGGTGAGAGCCTCTCCAAAGCCGGCTTCGATATCGGCCATCCAGTTAGTTTTGTCTTTCAGGTCCTGGAAGGTCTTGAGAGCGTCCTGCTTAGAACTTACGGCAGCGCCGAAGCGGCCCTGGTAATCGAGCATGGTGCCCAGGGTGTAAGACACGATGGCCGCGCCTCGGGTATCGTTAATGCTGCGCCACAATTCCAGGGCGCGCATGTATTGCGAAACCGCCTGATCGTACTGGCCCATCCTGACCGAATTCTCAGCCAAGTTGCTGACACTTTCGACGATGTCATGCGGCACGTTAGCTTTCTCGCGGAGTTGCAGTGCCTGCTGGTAATAGGCGCGGGCGTCTTCGTATTGCGCCTTTTCGAAATAAACGGCACCGATGTTGTTAAGGCAGACAGCCTGCAAGCCTTCATCGGCGAGATCACGCTGGACTTGCAATGCTTCTTTGTACATTTTGAAGGCCTGATCATGATCCCCGCGATCGTTGTAGAGATTACCGAGGTCGAGTAAAGTGTCGCCCAAGCCTCGCTTATCCCCGATCTCGCGGCGTATCGCTAAAGCCTGCTCGAAATTGGACAGCGCGCTCTTATTGTCGCCCAAGATGGCTTGGACCTTGGCCATCTCATTGAGACTAAGCGCGATCCCGCGTTTCTGCCCGATTTGGCGCCAAATCGGCAGCTCCTCCTGGTAGTTGCGCAGCGCCTCTTCCGGCTTGTTCATACGCCAGTAAGCGATGCCGATGAGGTGCAAGCTATTGGCTTTTTGTTCCTGGTTGTTGAGCTGAACCGACAGAGTCAGCGCGCGGTTCAGCGGATCGAGGCTCGTTTCCGGCTTGCCGCTATTTATAGCCAGGCGTCCCATCGTCAGAGTCGCGGTGATGTCTTTGGGATTGGCGGCCAGAATCTTCTGGTTATATTCGCTCGCCTTGACAAGATCTCCAGACTGCTCGTAGAGATCGGCGAGCGCCGACTGCACGTCCATGCTGCCGGGTGAAGCCTGCGCCAGCTTGGTGTAGGCCTTGATCGCATCCGGAAGATTCCTGGCGATTTGAGCGCGCACCGCCGCAATCAGATATTTTTCTGCGTCAGGCAGGTCCTGGCTCAGCTGGACGGCTCTTTGGGCAGCTTGCTCCGCTTCGTTGTCATAACCCAAACTGATGTAAGTCTGCGCCAACTTGGAAAATGCGAGGGCGAAGCCGGGATCTCCCTTCGTTGCCGCCTCGAACTGCTTCTTCGCTTCGAGACTCTTGCCGTCACGCTGGAATGCAATTCCCTGGTTGTAGTCACGGAGCGCGGGGACCGATTTTGAAGTGGGCTGGAAGGAGCTGGCCTTCAATTCTTTTAGGACGTCCGAGGAGACAGACAGATTTTTGCGAATAAGTTCGGCGAGGCCGTCAACGGTGCCGGGAATTTCTTTTTCACTAGCGGCTTCGATTTTCAGAGGAGCGCGGCGGTTGTGCTTCAGATCCAAAAGAGTAGCGTCGATGCGAATTTGGTCGCCGAACTTGGCGTATTGGCCCCAAACGACGGTATCGGCGTTGCTGAACTCCGCGATGCGGCTGACGGTGGTGGGATCGATGGCCGCGCCAGAAGTGATTTTCAAATCGGAGAGCACTTGGTGCAAGCGGTCCGGAGAAATGGTACGCAGGCGCGCGGACTGGCCCACGTCGGTGCTGAGCATGTCCGCGAGACTGGGGCCAAGCCAATCGAGCGACGCATCGCCCGAAGCGTTGCGGAAGGGAAGAATGGCGAGGGAAGCTTGTTCGACAACGGGCACACTTTTAGCGGGGAAAATTTTGGAACGGAAAGCGAAACCGAGAATGGCTAAGAGAATAACGGCTACGCCGCCGATGATCCAGGTTCGATATTGAAGAAATGGCGAAACTTTTTTTGGCAGAGCCGCGGGAAGTGAAGGAGGAAGAGTCGGAGCGATGGTGCGCACGCTGGTGGGCATTTCCAGGCCGAGGTCTTCAAGAATTTCGCGGGCGTTGGAGAAGCGCTGATCGCGATCGATTTCCAGGCACTTCATGACGACGTCGCTGATGGCCTTCGGAATAGTTGGATCGACTTCGGAGGGAGGCTGAGGCCGCTCCTGCGTTCGCTTAAGGAGAGTTGCGAGGGCAGTTTCTGCTTTGAAGGGAGAGATGCCGGTGAGAAGTTCGTAGAGAATGATGCCGAGGGCGAAAAGATCGGAGCGCGCGTCAACCTTGATGCCCTTGGCTTGCTCGGGCGACATGTACTCGGGCGTACCCATCAAAGCGCCGGTCTGCGTCATGCCGGGAGTTTCGAGCGAATGAGCGATGCCGAAATCCATGACGTAGACGCGGTCTTTGGGGTCCAGCATGATGTTCTGCGGCTTGAGGTCGCGGTGAACCACTCCGGCGGCGTGGGCGGATTCGAGAGCGCGGCAAACTTGCGAAATGATGCGCACCGCTTCTTCGGGAGGGAGTTTTCCTCTTTCGCGGAGAACGGCGCGAAGATCCTGGCCCTCGACGAACTCCATGGTGATGAACTTGAGGCCCTTGGCCTGGCCGAGATCAAAAATGCGGATGACGTTGCGGTGAGTGACTTCGCGGGCAAGTATGAGCTCTTGCTTGAAGCGGCGGAGAATTTCCGGATTGCTGGCGAGGTCGGGGCGAATGAGCTTAATGGCGACGAGGCGGTCGAGTTCGGTGTCACGGGCTTTATAGACAGCGCCCATGCCGCCCTGGCCGAGTAGCGCGATGATCTCGTAACGTTCGGCGAGCATGGTGCCGACGAGCTGTTCGCCTTGTGCACCAGATGGGCTCGGGGAAGGAGTAACCGCGACCGACCAAGCGGCGGTGCCGCCAGGAACTTTGCCTCCCATGGAAGTAGAGTGGGGAGAAGGCCCGCCGAGAGAAGTTCCGCCGAGGGTTTGGTCAGCAAAGGGAAGAGGCGTCGTGCACTTCAAGCAGCTGACGGCGGTGGGCGGGTTGTCCGCCTGGCAAATAGGGCATTGCATCGAGTGGTCGACAAACACACTTCTGTAGCTCTCATTATGAGATTTCGTCGCGGAAAAGCAAGCGGGAGTTGAAGATACGGGGTGACGCCTAGTTCACGTCTTGCGTAAGGGGTCGCGATGACTAGAGCGGATTCTTTGGGGAATCCAGGAGGGAGCCCGCAGGGACGAATCGGCATAAGCAGCAAGAAAATTCTCACCAAGTCCGCCAGGATACCGCGGCTACGTTTCCTTCACAGAATTCTTAGATAGCAATCACCAAATTCTAAGGCAGTTCCTTCTACACTGAGGAGCATTCGCTATCCAGGTCTAACGGACCCAGGAGATTTAAATGCGGGACGTGATTTTTATTTTTGTGACGATTGTTTTCTTCGCCTCGGCGATTTTGTACGTGCGGGGATGTGAGCGGCTGAGATAAGCGGGAGACTCTATGGTGGAAAACATTGTGCTCCTGGGCATTTGCGTCTTGTTACTTGGGTATCTGCTGGCAGCGCTGTTGAAAGCGGAGAAATTTTAGTCATGACGGCAAATGGATGGATGCAAATCGGCCTTTTTCTGCTGGTCGTGCTGGCAATCACGAAACCGCTGGGCGTCTTCATGACGAAGGTTTTCAATCGGGAAAAGACATTACTGGATTTCGCGTTGCGCCCTCTGGAACGGTTCATCTACCGGTTGACCGGAGTGAAGGAAGAACGGGAGATGGGCTGGATGGAGTATGCGACCGCGATGCTGCTCTTCAGCGGGCTTTCGATGATTTTGCTCTACCTGATCGAGCGCACGCAGAAATGGCTTCCGCTCAATCCGCAAAAGTTTGCCAATGTGGAGCCGGGCCTGGCGTTTGGAACCGCGGCATCATTTACGACGAACACCAACTGGCAAGCGTATACGCCAGAGACAACAATGAGCTATCTCACGCAGATGGCGGGGCTCGCCTATCACAATTTCGCCTCGGCGGCTGTTGGAATCGTCCTCGCCATCGCGCTAATCCGCGGGATTGCGCGGCGTGAATCGAATACTATCGGCAATTTCTGGGTGGATTTCACACGCTGCCTCCTGTGGATCTTATTGCCTGCGTGTCTCATCGGATCTTTGGCGCTGGTATCGCAAGGAGTAGTACAGAACATGAAGCCGTATACCACCGTTCCGCTTGTCGAGCCGCAGACTGTGCAAACGCAAGGCGCCGACGGCAAGACAATCACGCAAACCATTACACAGCAGACCATTGCCATGGGCCCGACCGCCTCGCAGGAAATGATTAAGGAATTCGGGACGAACGGGGGTGGCTTCTTCTATGCGAACAGCGCGCATCCGTTTGAAAACCCGACGCCCCTTGCCAATTTTATGGAAATGGTTTTGATTTTCGCAATACCGTCCGGCCTAACCTACACACTGGGTCGCATGACCGGTTCCCGGCGGCACGGCTGGGCGGTCTGGGCCGCGATGGCAGCGCTGTTCGTCATTGGTGCGAGCTGCGCATACTGGGCGGAAGCGCGAGGAAATCCTCTCCTCGTTGGAACAGACCAGCGCGCAAGCGCGCTGCAGGCCGGGGGAAACATGGAAGGCAAAGAGGTGCGATTCGGAATCGCAAACTCGGCTCTCTTTGCAACGGTTACGACCGACGCAAGTTGCGGAGCTGTGAACGGCATGCACGACTCGTATACGCCGCTGGGCGGAATGATCCCCCTAATCAACATCATGCTGGGTGAGGTTGTCTTCGGGGGTGTTGGCGCCGGGCTATACGGCATTGTGGTGTTTGTGATTCTCGCGGTCTTCATCGCCGGGCTCATGGTTGGCCGAACCCCGGAATACCTGGGAAAAAAGATCGAAGCTTACGACGTCAAGATGGCCATGCTTGCGGTTCTGATCTTGACGTTTACGATTCTCGGTTTTTCGGCGCTTGCCGTCGTCGAGCCTTTTGGGACTGCGGGCATCTCGAACCCAGGCCCGCACGGATTGTCGCAGGTGCTCTACGCGTATACGTCTTCAACAGGGAATAACGGCTCGGCGTTCGCAGGGCTGAACGCAAACACCATGTGGTACAACACGAGCACAGCGGCCGCGCAACTCTTAGGCCGATTCTTCATGGTGATCCCCATTCTGGCAATCGCGGGAAACCTCGCTCGAAAAAGAACCGCTCCGGCTTCCCTCGGAACGTTTCCCGTCACTGGCTTGCTTTTTTCCACGCTGCTAGTTGGCGTCGTTGTGATCGTGGGCGCGCTCACGTTTTTCCCGGCTCTCAGCTTGGGGCCAATTCTTGAACACCTGTTGATGCTCGCAGGCAAATCTTTCTGAGGAAACAATGGAGCTAACAACCCAAGGGAAAGCCAAGCCTGTATTCGAAAGAAAAATCATTTACCGGGCTGTGAGCGACTCCTTCCGGAAACTAAATCCCCAGACGATGGTGAAGAATCCCGTTATGTTCGTCGTGGAAGTGGGGGCGGTCCTCACGTTGATGGAATGGATTCGCGACGCGGCGCGGCACAGCGGCGATCTGGGATTCGGACTGCAGATCACGCTGTGGCTGTGGTTTACGGTGCTCTTTGCGAACTTCGCAGAAGCCATGGCCGAGGGGCGCGGGAAAGCGCAGGCAGACACGCTGAGAAAGTCAAGAGCGGAAACGAATGCGCGCCGCTTGCTGGGCGATGGCTCCATGGAGATAGTTGCCAGCTCGAACCTCCGCACAGGAGATGTCGTCGTGGTATCCGCTGCCGAATTCATCCCCGGTGACGGTGAGGTGATTGAGGGAGTGGCTTCCGTCGATGAATCCGCGATAACGGGGGAGTCCGCGCCGGTGATCCGGGAGTCGGGCGGAGATCGCTCCGCGGTAACCGGCGGCACACGCGTCCTTTCGGACGAGATCAAAATTCGAATCACTTCGAACCCTGGCGAAACATTTCTGGACCGGATGATTCGCCTGGTTGAGGGAGCGTCACGTCAGAAGACGCCCAACGAAATTGCGCTGAATATCTTGCTGGCGGGACTGACCATCATTTTTTTGCTCGCGGTCGTATCTTTGCAGCCCTTTGCGATTTATTCTGGAGCGCCCCAGAGTATCTTTGTTCTTGTTTCGCTTCTGGTATGTCTGATTCCAACCACCATCGGTGGGCTGCTGTCGGCAATCGGAATCGCGGGCATGGACCGCCTGATCCAGAGGAACGTGATTGCCATGTCGGGGCGCGCGGTGGAAGCTTCGGGGGACGTGGATGTGCTGCTTCTGGATAAAACCGGCACCATCACGCTGGGTAATCGGCAGGCGACTTCGCTGCACTCCTGCCCCAACGTAGATGAGTTGGACCTGGCACGGGCGGCGCAACTAGCGTCGCTAGCGGACGAAACTCCCGAGGGACGGTCGATCGTGGTGCTGGTAAAGGACAAACACGGGCTGCGGGGGCGCGAATTGGGCGCGCACAACCCGGTTTTCATTCCATTTTCGGCGCAAACGCGGATGTCCGGTGTGGATCTGGACGGGCAGCAAATTCGCAAGGGAGCGCCAGAGGCCATCACGAGGTACGTTGCGGAGCGCGGATATGAGGTGCCCGGCCCGATCAAACAAATCGTCACAGAGATTTCGAGCGCAGGCGGCACACCACTGCTGGTAGCGGAGAATCATCGCGTGCTGGGCGCGATCGCGCTGACCGACATTGTAAAAGGCGGAATGCGCGAGCGCTTTGATCACCTTCGCGCCATGGGAATCCGCACGATGATGATCACGGGTGACAACCCGCTAACGGCCGCTGCGATTGCCCGGCAGGCCGGTGTTGATGACTTCCTCGCGGAAGCCAAGCCCGAAGACAAAATGGCGTTGATCAAGAGCGAGCAGGCAAAAGGGAAATTGGTTGCCATGACGGGAGATGGCACCAACGATGCGCCAGCCCTCGCCCAAGCGGACGTGGGCGTCGCCATGAATACGGGAACGCAAGCGGCGAAAGAAGCGGGAAACATGGTGGATCTGGATTCGAACCCGACGAAATTGATCGAGATCGTAGAGATCGGCAAGCAACTTCTAATCACGAGGGGAGCACTAACGACGTTCTCCGTGGCCAATGATGTGGCGAAATATTTTGCGATTATCCCCGCGATGTTTGCCGCCGCATTCCCGGTGCTCGGAGTGCTGAATGTGATGCGGCTACGGACGCCGGAATCGGCGATTTTGTCGGCGGTGATCTTCAACGCGTTGATCATCATCGCGCTCATTCCGTTGGCTTTGAGAGGAGTCCGGTACAGGCCGGTGGGTGCGGCGGCTTTGCTGCGCCGGAATCTTGTGGTGTATGGGTTGGGCGGCGTGATCGCGCCATTCATCGGGATCAAGCTGATCGACATTGCCATAACGTACCTGCATCTGGCGTGAGAAAAGTCATGAGAGAAAACATTCGAATTGCGATTGTGATGACGGTAGTCACGACAATTATCTTCGGACTGGTCTATCCCCTCGTCGTGACCGGCTTGGCGCATCTCTTCTTTCCCGCGCAGGCGAACGGCGAACTGATCGTAAGAAATGGCCAGGTGATCGGTTCGCGCCTGATCGCGCAGCCATTTTCATCGGACCGCTACTTTCACCCTCGGCCGTCGGCGGCGGGCACCGGCTATGACCCCGTGGCCGCAGGTGGCAGCGCGTCAAATCTGGGCCCAACCAATCGTCAACTCTTGGATCGCGTGAAGGGTGACGTGGAGAAACTTCATGCGGAGAATCCGGGTGCAGCGGTCCCCGTCGATCTCGTCACAACGTCGGCCTCCGGGCTGGATCCGGACATTTCTCCCGCGGCGGCTGAGTTTCAGATTCCGCGAGTCGCACGCGCGAGGAAGATCAGCCCAGATGAGTTGCGCGCGCTCGTCGCGAAGCACACCCAGGGGAGACAGCTTGGATTACTCGGCGAACCGCGAGTGAACGTTCTTGAATTGAATCTTGACCTGGACGCTCGTCCCGCCGGAGCGGCTAAAGGTATATGCACATTTCTTCTGAAGGACAGAGGAGGTGAGATCCTTCGGCTACCCTCATCGGGTAGCCTCAGGATGACACCACCGGTTTTTGCAAGCATGGAAGAAACAGCAGTCTGCCCGAGCCCCTCGTCCTAACTCTTTTTGGAGGCGGCCTTCGAGGAGTTTTCACGCGGAGGCTGAAAGCGGTAACCGACCCATGGTTCAGTCAGGATATATTTGGGCTGGGCAGGATTACTTTCGATTTTTTTGCGCAACTGATTTATCACCACCCGAAGATTTTCCGTTTCTTCACCATAGTCGGGGCCCCAGACGGCCTGCAAGAGCCGCCGATGGGTGAGGGGCTTTCCCTGATTCGCGACCAAAAACTTGAGGACGTCAAATTCCTTGGGAGTGAGGTGAACGTCCTGGCCACGAACGGTCAGCCTCCGGCTTTCGAAATCGATAGTTATGTCTCGGGAGGTGAAAGCGAGAAGCGAATCGCCTGGTGCATGGCGCCTGAGCGCGGCGCGAATGCGCGCCAAGAGTTCTTCCATGCCAAAAGGTTTGACGACGTAATCGTCGGCGCCGGCATCGAGAGCAACGACCTTGTCGCGCTCAGCATTACGAACGGTGAGCATGATGATGGGTGCGTCGATGGCGCGGCGAATTTCGCGGCAGGCTTCGATTCCACCCATGCCCGGCATGTTGACGTCGAGAAGGACAAGATCTGGGCGTTCTTTGCGGATGGATTCGAGGGCTTCTTCGCCTGTCTTTGCGTCAGTGATGACATAGCCGTGAGTTGAGAGCGCGGAGCGCAACACGCGCCGGATTTGCGGTTCATCATCGACGACAAGAATGTGAGCCCCGGTCATCAGTTCACCTGAGCGGGATGAGCAAGAGGCAGTGTAAAGGAAAATACGGAACCGTGGCCGGGCTGGCTAGTGACGCTGATCGCGCCGCCGTGTGCTGTCACTATAGCTTTTGCAATCGGCAAACCCATGCCGGTACCGCGGACGAGGTAACGCTGGTCCTTGCCCCGGTAAAACTTGTCGAAGATCATGCCCTGTTCGAAATTCTCGATGCCGGGACCTCGATCGGCGACGCTGGTCGTGACGAAGTCTCCGGTGATCTCAGCGGTAACAGTGATGGGCTGATCCTGGGGGGAGTAAAGGTTAGCGTTTTCGAGAAGATGAACAAGAATTTCCTTGGCGCGATCCATGTCGGCTCGAACAGGCGGAAGGCCGGGGCTGATGTTCAAGCGAATTTTCCGGCTGGCCAGCGAAGTTTTTGAGTGCTGGAGAGCAGCCTGAATGATGGCATCGATCGGGGTTGGCTGGAAACGCATTTCCAATTCGCCCGCTTCCAGGCGGGACATCTGCGAAGCTTCCTCGACTAGGCGATTCAAGCGGTCGCACTCTTCATTAATGACGGTAAGCAGATCGCGGTTCTGCGCGGGAGAAGCCGATGAGGGCGCCAGCAGGGTGGTTGCAGCCGCCTTGATGGAGGTGAGCGGCGTGCGAAAGTCGTGGGCGATGGAATCGAGAAGGGCGGATTTGAGGCGCTCGCCCTGTCGCTCGGCTTCGGTTTGACTCAATTGCTCGACGGCGCGCGCCCGCTCGATGGCGATGGCGACGAGACCTCCAATGGCGTCGAGAGTCTGGCGCGAAAGTTGCGCGCCGGAGATACCCAGGCTCCCAATGGGGCGAACGCCGAGGCGCACGGGAACAAAACTGAGACCAAGTTGAGTGTCGATAAGGGTTTCGTCGCCGAGAAAAGCGGTTTTCATTTTTTCTTCATCCAGGTGAGCCGCGCCGTAACCGGAGCGATAAAACTTTTCTTTTTGCGGGAGGAAGAGCTCCGCCGCTCCGGCTTCGAAACTATCCACAATGTAGTTGGGAATGGCATTCATCAATTGAATGACGTTGCCCTCGCCGAGGAGTTTCTGACTGAAACGGTAGAGACGCTCGATCTCGCGGCGACGTGAGTGGGCTTCATCAGCCTCTCTGCGCATACGTGCGGAGAGCTGGCTGCCCATGATGGAAGAGAAGAGAAAAGCGAACAGAGCAACCCAATTCTGAGGATCGGCGATGGTCAGTGTTCCGACGGGGGGAAGAAAATAATAATTGAAAGCCAGCATGGCCACGACGGACATGAACACGGAGACCACCGTGCCCCATACAGCCGAAACTGCTAGAATCGCAAGCAGAAAAGAAAGCGCAACGGTAGTCTGATTGACATGCAGCACGCGGCAAAAAAAGAAGGTTATGCCGGCGACGATGGCGAGGGAGACGGGGAAACCGGTCGTCCGGCCGGCAAGATATTTCTGCATCCATACATTCTAGCGCAGGTGCCAAACCTGCCGCGGAGAAGATAGCCCCCTTGCCGAAAAAGCCTGAAGAATGGCTCGAGATAGCCTCCCCTCCCCAGAAAGCGAAGGGAGTTTTCAAGCTTTTTCTGGGGTATGCGCCGGGAGTCGGCAAAACCCACAACATGATTAGTGAAGCGCTGCGCCGCAAGAGCCGCGGTGAGGACGTGGTCATAGGGGTCATCGAGACGCACGGACGAAAAGGCATCGCCGAGTTGGCGGCGCAACTCGAGACCGTGCCGCGTAAGAAGATCGAGTACAAAGGGACGATTTTCGAAGAGATGGACGTGGACGCCATCCTGGAGCGGAAGCCGCAGGTGGTTCTCGTCGACGAACTTGCCCACACAAACATTCCCGGGAGTAAGCATCGCAAGCGTTATGAAGACGTTCAGGAACTACTGGCAGCAAAGATCGACGTGGTTTCGACACTGAATATTCAACATATCGAGAGTATTGCGCCGACGGTACATTCGATCACCGGGGTAGTCGTGCTGGAGACGGTTCCCCATTGGGTGCCGCTGACCGCCGCGGAAACAGTCATGGTGGACCTGACGCCGGAAGCGTTGCTGAATCGCATGCGGCGCGGAGACGTCTACAGCCCGGAAAAAGTCGAAAGGTCGCTGAAAAATTTTTTCCGCAGAGGGAACCTGATTGCGTTGCGGGAGCTCGCGCTAAGGCAAGTCGCCGAGCAGGTGGACCGGAGCCTCGAATCGTATATGGAGGCGCAGGACATCCGGAAAAATTGGGGAGTGCGAGAGCGCATGGCCGTATGCGTATCGGCGAATCCCGCGGGGCAATACTTGATTGCACGCGCGGCACGCATGGCGCGAAGGATGGACGCGGAACTCTACGTTGTCCACGTGGACCGCGAAATTGGCCCGAAAGAATCGAATCAGAACGCGCTCGCCGCCAATCTGCGATTTGGAGAAAACCTCGGCGCGCAGGTGGTGCGCTTGAAAGGCCGAAGCGTGGCGGACGCAGTGGCGGAGTTTGTTCGAACGAAGCACATCACGCAAGTGATTTTTGGGCGCGCCGCGGTGCGAGACTGGCGGAAGTACTTTTACCTTTCGGCAGTGCACCGATTTCTGCGGGAATCGCCAGCCGTCGACGTGCACATCGTCACGCAAGAAAGCGAAGACTGAAGAAACGCGGGATGTTCGCCCGCCTTAAGCGATAAGAAATTTGAGCACTTCGGTTGAAAATCGCTCGGGCGCTTCGATGTTGGAAAGATGCGCGGTAGGCAACTCGAGCAGGCGAGCGCCGGAGATTTTGCCGACGAGGAACTGGCCGTCGGCGACCGTGGTCGCAGGATCTTTTGCGCCGCAAACAACGAGAGTGGGAACGCGGATAGAGGAGATGCTTTCGCGCTGGTCCATGTCGCGAAGGGCGGCACAGCAAGCAGCGTATCCCTTGGGTGGCGAAGCTTCGATCATGCTCTGGGTGTGCGCGACAGTTTCTGGAGCCGCGGCGCGGAATACGGGCGTGAACCAGCGCTCGATGACGGCGGGCGCGATGGATTGCATGCCGCCTTTGCTTACAGCGTCAATGCGCGCGTTCCAAACTTCGGCCGTGCCGATGCGGGGGGCAGTGTTGCACAAAACAAGTTTGTGCAAACGCTCGGGCGCGTTTGTGCCCAGCCACATTCCGATTGTGCCGCGCATCGAGAGACCACAAAAATGGACGCGATCGATGGTCAAACGGTCGAGGAGGTGCAAAACGTCGCGGGCCAATTGTTCGATCCGGTAAGGGCCGGGCGTAACGGAGGACTGGCCGTGGCCGCGAGTGTCGTAACGAAGAACGCGAAAATGCTTTTCAAACGAGGGGATTTGCGGATCCCACATGGAAAAGTTTGTGCCGAGAGAATTGGAGAGAACTAAAACGGGAGCACTAGCGGGCCCCGATAAAGCGTAATGAACACGGAAATCGCCGATTTCAAGAAAGGGCATTCGAATTACTCGCTTTCGACGGCCTAATTTATGTGTCGCAGTTCAGCGTAACAATTGACTTAAACACGTTCGAGTATGACGGCAATCCCCTGGCCGACACCGATGCACATGGTGCACAGCGCGTAGCGCCCGCTCGAACGCTGCAACTGATACATCGCGGTGGTAACGAGGCGCGCGCCGCTCGCTCCCAGCGGATGACCGATGGCGATGGCGCCGCCGTTCGGGTTAACGTGAGCCACGTCGTCTGGAATTCCCAAGTCGCGCAGAACAGCGAGCGCCTGCGAGGCGAAAGCTTCGTTTAGCTCGATGACGTTCATGTCGGCAATCGTAAGGTTGGCCTTCGCGAGAACTTTTCGTGTAGCAGGCACAGGACCCATGCCCATGATGCGCGGAGCAACGCCCGCGGTCGCGGCAGCAACGACCCGTGCGCGCGGAGTGAGGCCGTGTTTTTTTGCCGCGGATTCGCTTGCGAGGATCAGCGCGCAAGCGCCATCATTTATACCGGAAGCATTGCCCGCCGTGACCGTGCCCTCCGGTTTGACCACACCCTTAAGTTTAGAGAGCGCCTCGAGTGTGGTGTCTGGCCGCGGATGTTCATCCGAAGAAAAGAGGACGGGCGCGCCCTTTTTCTGAGGGATGGGAACCGGCGTAATCTCTTGTGCGAGCCGGCCGCTTTGCATCGCCGCCGCCGCACGCTGCTGGCTGCGCAGGGCGAATGCGTCCTGATCTTGCCGGCAAACGTGAAACTCTTCCGCGACAATTTCGCCGGTTTCCGGCATCGAGTCCGTTCCGTATTTTGCTTTCATCAGGGGATTAACGAAGCGCCAGCCGATGGTGGTGTCTTCGAGCTTTGCACTGCGCGAGAAAGCCGCGTCGGCTTTTCCCAGGACAAAAGGAGCGCGCGACATGCTTTCAACGCCACCCGCGATGAGAAAGGAAGCCTCGCCGCTCTTGATGGCGCGGGCGGCGGTTGCGACGGCGTCCATACTGGAGCCGCAGAGACGATTGACCGTGGAGCCCGAGACCTCTTTTGGCAAGCCTGCGAGAAGGAGCGCCATTCGCGCAACATTGCGATTGTCCTCGCCGGACTGGTTGGCGCAGCCGTAGATCACATCGTCCAGGGCAGACCAGTCTACGGAGGGGTGGCGTTCCATCAGAGCTTTGACGGGATGAGCGGCTAGATCGTCAGTGCGGATGGAGGCGAGCAAACCGCCGTAACGTCCGATGGGCGTTCGAATTGCGTCACAAATGAAAGCTTGGTCCATGAAAGGGCGTTCCGTTCGTGGTGGCGCGGCACCAGATAATTTCGAGTGTCCTTTGAAATTGTATGACAGTTGCAAGTGCGGAGTGAAATCGGCGGGAGCGCGGCGAGGCACGCCAATTATGGTGGCACGTCGAGGGAGAAAAGGGCGGCCAAACCAACGGCCAACTCGTATATTCTTAGCGGCAAGAAATTTTCCCTGGAGTCGGAGGAAAATGACCAATGGTTGCTGCTAAGAATGATTGAGCTGTCCAAAAACGCGTACGACGTCGTCGTCGTGGGTGCGGGGCACAATGGCCTGACCGCCGGAGCTTATCTCGCGCGCGCAGGTCTCTCGACGTTGATTCTTGAGCGGCGGGAGATCGTGGGCGGCTGCTGCGTGACGGAGGAAATTGCGCCGGGTTGCCGCGCCTCCACGACTTCATACATTGCCAGCATGTTGCGCCCCGAGGTGATCAAGGATCTGGGCTTGCGCGAGCATGGTTTACGAATGGTGCCGTGCGACCCAATGCTTCAAGTCGCTTTCCCGGACGGGCAGGTCGTGCCCTGGTGGGCGGAACGCAACCGCGCCGTCGCGGAGTTTCGAAAGATTTCCGCCAAGGACGCGGAGACATTTGTCCGGGTCGATGACCAATTGAAAAAGCTGGCGCGGTATTTGCAGCCGTTTTTTATGGAGCCGCCTCCGGAGCCGGGGACGGACTCATTCGCCGCGTGGATGAATCTATTTCGCGCGGGGAGACGATTCTTCGGTATCTCCAACAGTGAGATCGCGCAACTAATTTCTTTTCTCACGGGGAGTCTGGGCGAGTTTCTGGATCGGAATTACGAGTCCGAGAAGATCAAGGCGTTGTTTCTCGCAAATAATGTTTATGGAAAACACGGGGGTCCCTACCAGCCGGGAACAGCGATAGGATTGTTGTTTCATCTTTTGAGCGGGGGCGAGCACGAGCTTCAAGGGTTCTTCGGGCACGTCATGGGAGGAATGGGGACGATCACGCAAGCGCTGGCAGCGGCGGGGCAAAAGTTTGGCGTGGAGATTCGCGTGAACGCTCCGGTCGCAAAGATAGATGTGCGCGATGGCCGAGCGCGAGGAGTGATTCTAGAAGACGGAACAGAGATTCGCACGCGGGCGGTTCTTTCGAACGCCGATCCGAAACGCACCTTCTTGAAAATGCTCGACCCCGATAGCTTGCCAGCAGAATTCCTCCACGCCGTGCGCGGAATCAAAATGGATGGGCCGTGCGCAAAAGTGAATATGGTTCTGAGCGAGGAGCCGCGGTTTACGGGCACTCCTTCGGGTGCGACGGCACAGGAACGCTCTTTGTTTACACTTATACCGTCGCTGGAGTTCGCGGAGAGGTGTTACGACACCGCCAAATTTGGGGAAATACCCGAAGAGCTGTGGGTGGACTGCGTGGTGGCTTCGAATGTCGATGATTCGCTCGCGCCGCCGGGAAAGCACGTCATGACATGTTTCGTGCAGTACGTGCCGTATCGCTTGCGGGAAGGGAACTGGGATGAGAAGAGGGAGTTGCTCGGGGATCGCGTAGTCAGAAAAATTGCCGAATACGCGCCGAATGTTCCCGAGGCAATTATTGCGAGGCAAGTTCTGACACCGCTGGATCTCGAACGCACCTACGGGTTGACGGAGGGAAACATTTTTCATGGTGAGCTGAGCCTCGATCAGCTTTTCTTTATGAGGCCGGTGCCGGGTTGGTCGCAATACCGGGCACCAGTTGCGGGCTTGTACCTGTGCGGCGCGGGGACACATCCTGGGGGCGGAGTGACTGGAGCGCCGGGGCACAATGCAGCGCATCAGGTGCTGCGAGACTGGGAGATGATTCGCGCGTGAGGATACGATGACCAGCCCCGAGAAAAAAACGGAAAGCCTGCTCCAAAAATCGCTGCCGACTTCCTACTACTTGTCCGAAGAGATTTACAAACGAGAGGTGGAGCGAATCTTCTGCCGGGAATGGTTTTGCGCGGGAAGGGAGGAGCAGCTTCAGAAGCCGGGGGATTTCGCTGTCCTTGATGTTGTTGGGGAAAGCATCCTGGTAGTTCGGACCAAAGCGGGCGAAATAAGAGCGCATTATAACGTTTGCCGCCACCGCGGGGCACGGCTTTGCGAAACAACAGCGGAAGCTGCCGCGGACGGAGTGAAGCTGAGCGGCGGCGTGCTGGGAGCGAACGGCATTCGGTGCCCGTATCATCAATGGACTTACGCGCTGGACGGAAAGCTGCTCAATGCGCCGCATCTCCGCGAGGGCGACGGTTTTTGCAAAGAGGATTTTTCGCTATATCCGGTCGGCGTGGAGACATGGGGAGGATTTGTCTTCTTAAATCTGACACCGGATGCAGCGGCGAAGGAAGGCAGAACGCTACGCCGGGAGTTGGGAGAAGCGGCGGAGCGTGTCAGGCGCTATCCGTTGGACGATCTGCGGGTGGCACGGCGAATCGAGTACGAGGTCGAGGCGAATTGGAAGGTCATCGTCGAAAATTACAATGAGTGTTACCACTGCGGCGGCGTGCATCCGGAACTGTGCGAAGTCGTGCCGGCATTCAAACAACGGGGAGGCGGAGCGCTGGATTGGGAGCGAGGCATACCGCACAAGGAAGGCGCATATACGTTTACGTTCAATGGGAAAACGCAGCGGAAACCATTTGCAGGTTTGAACGACGATGAGAAGGTGCGCCACAAAGGAGAGTTAATCTATCCCAATTTCATGCTGAGCCTTGCAGCCGATCATGTTGCGGCGTTCACGCTCTGGCCGCGCGGGCCAGGGCAGACACGCGTAATTTGCGAGTTTCTTTTTCATCTCGGCGAAATGGCGAAGGCCGATTTTAATCCGAGCGATGCGGTGAGTTTTTGGGATTTGATCAACCAGCAGGATTGGGCGATCTGCAAACGCGTGCAAGAAGGAATGGGCGCGCGGGTTCATAAGTTCGGCTACTACGCGCCGATGGAAGACATGAGCCTGGACATCCGGCGCTATGTGAATGAACGGCTGGGCTCAGGGGAGTAGCGGTTCAATCGAATGGCACAGGCGATCGAGCCGAGCGAGCCGCCTTCGATTTTCCGATCCAATAGAGGGCGATGCCCACTCCGACCAGCACCGCAGTCGACCCAAGAATCTTGGCGGCCGCGAGAAAGATGTGAGGATCGTCGGGCGATGGGAACAGCGAAAGAACGGTGGCGAAGAGAGTAGTCAAAAAACCGATACAGGCGACCACTCGCGTTACCTGCTTCCCTCCCGGGATGCGAATCACTTCCGGACCGACCGGCTCATCCTGAACGCGAATGACGGCCGCGAATAAAAATAAAAACGGAATGAGAGCGGTAATCACGCTGATGTTGACCAGAACATTGTAAGCACCCTTTACGGAAGTTCCTGCCTGGCCGAGAAACACAAATACGATGCCGATGATCCCCTGGGTCAGGACAGAGACGTGCGGCGTCTTCCAGCGGGGATGAAGCTTGCCAAATCCGCGAGGCAAATAGCCGTCAATCCCCGCGACGAACGGGAGCCTGGAAGCAACCGCCAAATACGCCGCCGCGGCCCCGATGTTGCTGACGGCGATCAATGCCGCGGCCGTCTGCGAGAGGCCGGAAACTCCTATGCGGCTTGAAGTGTTTGCAATCGCCTGGACCAAGCCATCCAGATTGCTCGTCACCGAGGCCGGCTGAACAAAAAGTATGCAGATTGTTCCCAGGATATAGCACGCCGCAACGGTCAGACCCGCAAGCAATAAACCACGCGGAATATTTTTTCGCGGATCCTTGATTTCCTCCGCCATGATTGAGCCCGCTTCGCTGCCGATGAAGGCAAAAATAAACGTGTTCCACAAGATGATGTCGCCCGGATGCACGCCTGGGTATAAGTTGGAGGGGCGGAAAGAAGTTGCCGAACCAGAATGCCACGCCGCTATGACACCCATCACAACAACCATGCCTGCCGGAATCCACATGGCCAGCGCGCCGGCGTTGTAAGACCACTTCGCGATATTCAAACCAACAAGATTGATCAGCGTAAGGCCGGCCAGCACCAGGACGGAAAAAACAGTGAAGTAGGCGGGGCTATGCGAATAGTGTTGCCATTCCGGGCGGAGAAAAAGCAGGTTGCTGGCGGCAAAAATCAGCACCGTCGGATAGTAGGGCAGATTGCTAGTCCAATACATCCACCCGGCGAGGAAGCCCGAACCCTCGCCGAAAGCTTTCTTGGTCCACACATACAGGCCACCCTCCGCGGGATAACGCGAGGATAGTTCGATGACGGAAAGCGCCAGAGGCACATAGAGGAAAAGCCAGGCGCCGATCCAGAGCATCACGGAACTTGGACCAATGCTCGCCGCGGTCGCGATCCAGCGGAGGCTGATGCCGGTCACCACGTAGAACAACAGAACGTCCCGAAAGCCCAGGACGCGGGCTGGGCGATCAGAGGAAGCTGACGTCGACGCTTTCATTGACAAGGCTGAGCTCTTGTGCCACTAAAGAAGCCCAGACACTACCGGGCGAGCCGCGCCCCGTCAATGAAAAGTTGGCGAGACGAGCGGTAGGCAGGAATTCCGTTGTAGTTTAGCGGGAAGAGAAAAAAAACGCCCTGCGGAACTTGAGAAGTAACCGCAGGGCGAGAAACAATCAACGCCTGACTTTGACCTCAAGAGGTTGCAGTAGTTTGAAACTCAGTGCGGTTTCCGCCGGCAAAGTGATGTCGCGATTGCCAGTTAGTCCCGCACCACCAGTACCCGCGGCAGCGCCGATGAGCCCGCCGATGAGGGCGCCTTTTCCACCACCGGCGAGCGCGCCGATACCTGCGCCGCCTGCTGCGCCCCCGCCGACAAGCGCGGCAGTTCTCTTGCCTTTGCCCTTGCTTACCTGGGTGGCATCACTGGTTTGGATTTCGTGTTCTCTGCCGTTGATTTCGATGCTTGTCAAAGTTAATGACAGCACGGCACCGCCTTTGAAACGTCCGGCGGCTTTCGCATCCTTCACCGTACCGCTCGCACGCGCGCCCTTTGGAATCACGACCTTGCCCTCGACTTCGACAGGTTCTTGTAACGTAGCTCTGAAAGCCTGTCCAGGCGTGCTGGTTTTCGAACCAACAGTTTCATCCAAGACAACGCTGATTTCGGTATCCGCGGGCACCACAACAGGTCTTGCTTCCGGAGCTCGTCTGGGTTCCGTTCTGTTCGCTTCGGATTTCCCCGCATCGGCTACAGGGGATGTAGTATCCGAAGTAGCCTGCTGGTCAGCGGATTTCTGACAGCCGGCGAGAGAGAACATCAAACAAGTCACAGCAAACAGACTTAGCGTCAAACGACGATTCAAGAATCACCTCCGGCTGGGAATATTGTGAACCTATAGTTTAAAGATACACGCATCCACCGCGAAGTCAATTTAGTGTTCTCAATACAAAACAGAAGCATGGATTCATTACGGAAGACCGGATGGCACACTGGCTCTCTCCTTACGCAGCCCGGGGCGGCAATAAATCTCCCGCAGGCTCGTAATTCCTCATCTTCCGAGCGGAACACTAACGCAAAACCCAATCACCCGCTCTCTCGACAAAGCGGAAAGCGTAGCGGGGGTAAGGCGTATTATCGTTCTCGGAGCGGACCACTTGGGCCTTGCCGACGGATTGTATTCCACCGGTAATCAGATGCACTTCGATCGGGGAATCCTTCATCAGTGGCGCCGCGCAGCCGCACAAAAAACTGCTCTTACTGACATTTTCCGTGGCGCTTGCTTCTTCGAACGGTTTTCCCTCCCTGTCTGTCCCCCGCAGTTTTAACATCACGCGTAAGCGAACGCGCACTTCACTCCTGCGCTCAGGCCGAGCAGCCCGCAGCAGATTTGCGATGCCTATTTTCAAGGCCTCAAAATCAATTGGTTTCTCGAAGTACGCCCCGGCGCCAAGCTCTTTGCAGAAGGCTTTCGTCGATCCACCTGATTCTCCGCTGACGATAATGAGCGGAATCAGCTGGGTGGAGGTCAAGGAATTGAATGTCCGGCAGAGCTCGAAGCCGGAAAAATTCGGCATTCTCAAATCGAGCAAAATGGCGTTGGGCCTGTCTTGCATGGCGAGGGCCAATGCTTGTTCGGGGTCTCCGGTATCGACAATTTCGTAGGTGTCCGAAAGATTCAACCGCATAAGACGCCGCATCGGTTCTTCGTCATCAACAATCAAGAGTTTTTCCATTTCCCGAAGCCTCCTATCGTTTCGACTGAACACGCGCGCCAGCGTACACATCGTTGGGTGGAGATACTATTCCCCGCGAATCAGCGGCATCTTTCTTCGAATCCAGGACACCGCGAACTCTACGCGTCAAGATTTCCTCGGTGAAGGGCTTGTGCAACAAGTGAGTGCCTGCCTCCAGGACGCCGTGACCCGCGATAAAACTATCCGTGTAGCCTGACATATACAACACAGCCATTCCGGGGTGGCTGGGCGCCAGGCGTTCCGCAAGCACCCTCCCGTTTATTCCCGGCATAACGACGTCGGTAAGCAACAAATGAATGGGGCCAACGTGCTGCCGGGCGATCTCTATGGCTTCGGACCCATTTGCTGCCACCAGAACCTGGTACCCGTTTCCCCTGAGAAACATGTGCGCCAATTTCCGCAGAGCGTCCGCGTCTTCCACCAGGAGAATGGTTTCCCATCCACGAACCGTCGCTGGCACTGGGTTGCTTTCTGCATAGACTTCCACGGTCTGCTCGATACGCGGCAAGTAAACTTGGAATGAAGCTCCCTTTCCCTTTTCGGACTCAACCGCAATGTATCCACCGCTCTGTTTCACCACACCGTAGACCGTCGCGAGACCCAGACCCGTTCCCTTGTCGCGCTCTTTGGTGGTGAAAAAAGGTTCAAAAATTTGGCTCTGAATTTCCGGATCTATTCCCGTGCCCGTATCCGTGACACTCAACATCACGTACTGGCCCGGCCGCGATCCCGGATGTTGGCGCACGAAGGCGGCATCGAGCTTGGCGTTGCTGGTCTGAATGATCAATTTTCCGCCGTCTGGCATCGCGTCCCGGGCATTGACCGCCAGATTCATCAAAACTTGTTCGATTTGCCCGCGATCTGCCTTCACTTGGCCGAGGTCCGAGTCCAGTATCAGTTTCAGCTCGATATCTTCCCCGATCAGACGAGGCAGCATCTTTTCCATGTCCGATACCAGCGTGTTCAGGTTCACTATGGCGGGCTCAAGGACCTGTTGCCGGCTAAAAGCCAGAAGTTGCCTGGTCAATGCCACGGCACGCTGGCTGGCTTTCTCGATTTCCTCGGCGTATTCGAATGCAGGATTTCCCGCGCCCAGGTTTTTTTTCAACACCTGGCTGTAGCCGATGATGACTCCCAGCAGGTTGTTGAAGTCGTGTGCGATTCCCCCGGAGAGCCGACCTACGGCTTCCATCTTCTGCGCCATGCGCAGCTGTCGTTCCAGAACGCGCCGTTCCGTAACATCCTCCGCGAAGACCTCAAGATAGGCCATCGTGCCGCTCTCGTCCTTTACCGGCCGGCCGCTGCATCGCACGGTAATCGAGCTCCTATCCTTTCGTTTCCATTCGACTTCGATGTCCTTGAAATGCGGATCGTGAAGAAACAGGGCATTGATTTTCTGATGTTCAGCTGGAGATGCAAAGACGTCGTTGGCGAGGTTCGCTTGCACCAGTTCGTCCAGCGTTTCATAGCCCAGCATTTTTTGAAGGGCAGGATTTACCAATAGCAACTCGCCCGCAAGGCTGGCCCGGTAGATGCCATAGGGTGCGTCTTCGACTACCGAACGGAAACTCGACTCGGATCGCTTCAGCGCCTCCGCCGCCTTCTTCCGCTCGGTGACATCGCGGTTAACGATCACCAGTTTTTCGGCGTCCCCTTTGGCATTACGGATGACGCTGGCTGTCGATTCGAGCACCCTCCATGTCCCGTCCTTGTGGCGGATGCGATACTCCATCGGAGAACCGACTCCGGTATGCAAAGCCTCCTGGGCCGCCCGTTTCACAGCTTCCCGGTCATCAGGGTGGATTTGGTCGAAGGAAGATGAGCTCTTCAGCTCCTCAGGTGAATATCCGAGCACCTTCTGATAGGAGAGGCTGTTGTAAATCCTGTTCCCCGCCATGTCGACAACGGCGATCAGGTCGGCCGCATTTTCACTGATCAGCCGGAAAAGCTCTTCTCGCTGGAGCAATCTGCGGCGAATCCGGTGGATCAATAGTTGTTGATAGAGCGTGTAAATATTGAATATCAGCACGAGAGCGAATAAGCCTCGCACTACCTGTGGAAGATAAAATCGAGAATATTCGTTTTCGTTCTGATGCAGAGTGGGGACCATAAAGGACGCTAGTCCAGCGGTCAGGAGCAATGTAACGATCACTGCCGCGGTCCACAGGCCCCATTCCCGCCATTCCATCTGGCGGAAATGTGATGTTCGCGCACCGGATGACTCGGTAGTTTCAAGAGTTGCGATCTTCTTTTTTGATTGCTTCATGGGTATGCTTCCCTCAAAGCACGGCCCGGCTCTCACGATCGAATAGCTGTTTAATGAGCCCGGCTGCTTTCACTCTCACCGCGTGTGTTCTTCGCGCTGACGCGGACGTTCGCGCCATTTCCCCCATTTCAGTCCGCAAGGACGCCTACGCATTCTGCGGAATTGCAAAGGTTCTCACGGAAAATCCCGGTGAGAGCGGCGCTCATTTGATCGACCGATGCCTGTTCGCGAATGGCTTGCCAGGTTTCCGTTGGAATGGCCAGAAATATGGCAGCCACTTGGGGATCAAACTGAATTCCTGCCCCTTGTTCGACCACACGCCGTGCTTCCTCGAAGGGTAGCGCCGAGCGGTAGGGACGGTCAGAAGTCATTGCATCAACGGTGTCCACCACGCCGAAAATCCTCGCACCAAGCGGTATGGCAAGACCTTTCAGACCCCGGGGGTAGCCGCTGCCATCGAGGCGCTCATGATGCGTGAGGACGATCTCCGCGGCCTCCGCGAGGAACGGTATGCGCTTGATGAGGTCATATCCAATTTGTACGTGGCACTCCATGATCCGCCGTTCTTCCGGTGTGAGGGGACCTGGTTTGAGAAGAATTCCGTCAGGTGTCGCCAGTTTTCCGATGTCGTGGAGCAAAGCCGCCATCGTCGTGCTTTTGAGCTGCTGCGGCGTGCCCTGTAGCGCGGTCAAGATTTTGACCGAATAGAGTGTTACGCGCCGCGAGTGCCCCGCCGTCTGGCTATCGCGGAGGTCGATGGCCGCCCCGAGAGCGTACAGAGTGTCCGCATAACTGACTTCTATCTTTTCCAGGGCGTTTCGCAATTGCACGGTTCGCTCGCCAACTATTCTCTCCAGATGCAGGTGATAGTTTCCCACCTCTTGCTCGAGGTATTTTTTGTGGAATGCGCGTTCAAGACTTGCCCTCACCGTCTCTGCCTGCAGAGGCTTGACAAGGTAATCGTCCGCTCCTCGACGCATGGCTTCCACGCCTACTCGAACGTTATCCATCCCTGTAGCCATCAAAAACGCCAGCTTCGGATACCGTTGCCGAACCTCTGCCAAGAGCTGCATGCCCGAGATCTTTGGCATTTGTAGATCAGCGATCACCGCGTCTAGCGGCTCCTTCTCTAGGATGACGAGCGCTTCCTCGGCCCCCGCCGCGGTCTTACACGCAATGCCTTCCTGCTCCAAAACGACCGCCAAGGCCTTGCGGACGCAAAGTTCGTCGTCGACGATCAAGACACGCAGAATAGGTGCGCGATCCAAAGCGGGTGGGTTGGCTCCGCCTCCCTCGCTCCCCTGCATGTCCTTAAAAGGCGCGGTCGTGACCAGTGTGTTTTTCATTTCTCAATCACCGTGATGGAGTCAAGAAACGCCCACGCTAGCGGCGTCCAGCGCAGACCTGTACCTCCATCGAGACCTGTAGCTGCACGAGGAGCGCCATCGTGCTCAAATCCGTGAGCTAAGAGAGGAAACAGATTCAGTCACTTAGACACAAACTTGCCACATTAAGAAGATTCTCCACGAGGAACATGTTTCAGGATGGGATGGCGGTGCATTGTGGAACGCGGCGGCGAACAACATCCGCACTCTTTCGCAAATGCCCGGCGCCGGCGTGGGCGAGCAAATCCTTCACCCCGTCCAACCCGGGGTGTTCTTTTCGCTCACTTGCTCTCGCCCATTCTTGACAGCACACCTTCTTATACTCAAACTCGTCTCACCCCCTTCCTAATTCAGTTTTCACCGAGCGCGCATGCGTATTCTTGTCGCCGAAGATGACGCGCCGCTGGCGGAGTTCCTCCACCAACGGTTGCAGCAGGAGCAGTTCGCAGTTCAGCTTGTCGGGAGTGGGCCCGAGGCGCAGCGCCTTGCTGCCATTCAACCTTACGACCTCGTGATTCTCGATCTTAATCTTCCTGGTGCGCGGGGTCTCGATGTTCTCCGTAACATTCGTTCGCTGAAGCCCGATCTTCCGGTCTTGTTTGTTACCGGAGCCGCTGCTGTCGAAGAAAGAGTACGTGGGCTCGACGCCGGCGCCGACGATCTGGTCGCCAAGCCATTTGCCTTCGCCGAGTTCGCCGCGCGCATTCGAGCTGTCCTGCGCCGCGGCAACCGTCCGGCCCGCGCTCTTTTGAATGTCGAAGACCTCGAACTTGATCGGATCTCCCATTCCGTGCAGCGTCGAGGGCATGTTATTGGACTCAGTCCCAAGGAATTTGCTTTGCTCGAATTCTTGATGCGCAATGCCGGCCGGCCCGTTTCCCGTTCGGCCATCGTCGAACAAGTCTGGAAGCTAAACGGTGACACCATGACCAACGTTGTGGACGTTTACATTAATTACCTTCGCCGGAAAGTGGACAATGGCTACGATTCTCCCTTGATCCGGACAGTCCGCGGCGTGGGCTACCAAATCGGGGGCAACAATCTCGCCGTTTGAGCGGCTGGCGCCAACAAAGACCGCCTATCTATCCTCAGCGTCCTCCTAATATGCAGATTCTATTATGGTTAGCAGCTAGAGCCGGCCTGGCGCCTCCTCCTCCTCGAACTTCTGCTGAATCAATTTTTCGAGTGGGCAACTTCTTTCCCTCCCCGGGGTTCTACCCTGTGGGAGTTCACTTCAGGCTATACTCCCATTGGCTGGGCAACCGCCTAAGCTGAAGACAGGGGACTTTATGAAGACCACATTCACCGCTAAGGGCAGCTTGAGTCTGCTTCTGTGTTTGACCGGTCTTCTTCTTACCACAGCGCCCAAGGCGCTTGCAGATGAAGGGGATCCTCCCTCTCGCGTGGCGCGTCTGAGCTATACCGACGGTTCCGTTTCCTTACAGCCAGGCGGGACCGGCGATTGGGGAGAGGCCGCCAAGAACCGCCCCGTTACCATTGGCGACAAGCTCTGGAGTGACAAGGACTCCCGCGCGGAACTCCAGGCTGGACAGGCCTCCATTCATCTCGGCAGCATGACCGCGCTGTCTTTCTTGAACCTTGATGAGAACGTCATCCAGATGCGCCTGGCGGAAGGCTCCCTCAATTTCCGCGTTCGCGAGCTGCGCCAGGGCGATCTCTACGAAGTCGATGCGCCCAATCTTGCCTTCACCGTGAAGCAAGCCGGGGCTTTCCGCATTGACGTCAACGAAAATGGCGACGCGAGCCGTGTCACCGCGATTCGAGGTGAAGGCGAGGTGACTGCTGGCGGCAAGACTTATGAGATCCACGCCGGAGAGAGCGCTGAATTCGATGGCACGGACAATGTCCAATTCAATGTCTCCCAGGCTCCTGGGCCCGACGACTTGGACAAGTGGGCCGAAGAACGCGATCTTAGGGAAGACAACTCGGTCTCCGCGAAATATGTTTCCCGCGACGTTCCTGGCTACTCCGACCTCGACGACAATGGCTCCTGGCGTGAAGAGCCCGACTACGGTCCGGTGTGGTATCCCAGTCACGTTGAAGTTGGCTGGGCTCCTTACAGCGTGGGTTATTGGAATTGGGTGGGGCCGTGGGGCTGGAGCTGGGTTGACACTGAACCCTGGGGCTTTGCTCCCTTCCACTACGGCCGCTGGAATTATTTCGCCGGCGGGTGGGGCTGGTGCCCTGGGGCTTACTATGGGTATCCGGTTTATGGCCCTGCTTTCGTTGGATTCTTTGGCGGCGGAGGCTTTGGGTTCGGTTTCGGCGGCGGATTCGGCTTTGGCGGCGGAATTGGCTGGTTCCCGCTGGGTTTCGGCGAGCCCTTCTTCCCCGGCTTCCGTTGCAGCCGCACGTTCATCAACAACATTAACATCAGAAACACGACGATCAATAACAGGAATATCCTCAACACGACAAACGCGCGTAACTTCAATTTCGTCAACTCCCACAATCCAGCGGCTGTGACAGCCGCTTCTCGCAATGCTTTCGTGAACGGTCAGGCAATCAATCGCGGTGCGGCACACGTCACGGCTGCGTCTCTCAAAGGTGCGCAAGTCTCGAATCGTGCCTCCTTCTCGCCGACGAAGCAGAGTTCCATGGGCTCGGCGAATGCCAGGGCTCGCGTAAGCACGCCGCCGTCGGCGGTGCAGAACCGCGCCGTGATGGCGCGGACTACTCCCGCGGCCGGGGCATCCCATTTGCCCGTGCACACGATCAACAGCAAGGCATTGGTGGCAGGCCGCGCCGGCGACGCGCCCGTGAACAGCTCGATGAATCGCGCTGCGAGCGGTGCGGCGAATCAACGCGCTTCCGGTTCGAATATTTCCGGCAACGCCGGACGCTCTTCCGCGATGTCGAACAACGCAGGAATGACCTCGCGCGACCGCCAACTTTCATCAAGTCGGCCCCCTTCCGCGATGCAGAACTTGTCTCGGACTCCGGCTAACGTGGGCAGCACCAACAGGCCTGCGCAAGGCGGAGCAGGCAACGCTCGGACTTGGGAGGCGCAGGGTACCGCGACTGATCGCGGCCGAGCCCCTCAAGGATTTGGCCGGTCCAACACCCCAGTTGGCGGTTCACCACAAGCTGCGCGCTTGAATCGTTCGGACCGTCCGCCTTGGGCAGGATCCTCTCAGTCGAGTGGGCCGAATGCCCGCGCACAAGCAGGCTCCAACAGTTCCGGGAACGGTTCCTTCTCCCGGCATGGTGCACCCCCGACGAACAGCAATCGAGCGCCTGTGAACAGCGGCAATCGGTCTTTCAATCCTCCTCAGCGCACTTCGCCCTCGTTCGACCACCTCAACTATGCGCCACAAGGTAGCAACCCAGCGCCGTCGCGGTCCTACTCCCCTCCGCAGCGCAGCAATCCAGCACCATCGCGCTCGTATTCCGCGCCCTCGCGCTCTTACTCCGCCCCGTCTCGTTCGTACTCCGCGCCATCTCGCTCCTACTCCGGCCCGTCGCGTTCTTACTCTGCTCCAAGCCGCAGTTACAGCGGTGGTGGTGGCGGCAGCAGCTCTCATGGCAGTAGCGGCGGGAGCAGCGGCGCCTCTCATGGTGGTGGCGGCGGATCGTCATCGCACGCCCATCGCTAAACCCTGATCAATTTTTCCGGCCCGTTCCGCTTCTTTGGAACGGGCCTTTTCTTCTTCCAATTACAAATCTGACTTCTCGTTTTGTGTTCCTCTCTGTAACAACTCTTCTTCTACCCGCGTGTTACATTCTTAGGTGCACGTCACTTCGGGCATTTCCTGTTAGGAACAGGGAGCCAGGTCCGAGTGATATACCGCAGCGGGGCAGTGCTACTGCGGGATTCAATCGGGAAAGAGCGAACCAGGGACTGGGAATTTTCAAGATCAACGCGATTAGCTAAACGCGTTTCAGGAGAGAGGAAGGAGACATGACGAAACAATACCTCAAATTGGCGAGTCTGATTTCGATCTTGCTGACACTGGTTCTTTTTCTGCCGCTTCGCGCCGCCGCTGATGACGACGACCCGCCGGGCCGAGTGGCGCGCCTCAGTTATACCCACGGCTCGATTTCATTTCAACCGGCGGGTACCGACGACTGGGTTTCCGCGGTTGTTAATCATCCAATGACCACCGGCGACAAACTCTGGTCCGATCAGGACGGTCGCGCGGAACTTCACATCGGCTCCGCTTCCATTCGTCTTGGCAGCACGACGGGTTTTTCGTTTCTCAATCTTTCCGACAATGTTACCCAGCTCCAACTCACCGAAGGCACTCTTCGCATTCGTGTAAAGCGCCTCGGCGATAACGAAACTTTTGAAGTCGACACACCCAATCTTGCATTTTCCGTTCTTCGCCCGGGCACTTACAAGATCAACGTGAATGAAGCAGGCGACGCCACGGTCGTCAGTGTCGTCGGCGGCGAAGGCGAAGTTACCGGGGGTGGCCAGGCTTTTACCGTGCATGCGGGAGAAGTCGGCACCTTTACGGGCACGGATCAGTTGAGTGGCGATGTCCAAGGTTACGACGGCGGCGAGGACGACTTGGATCGTTGGAGTTCCGACCGCGATCACCGCGAGGATCACGCGCAGGCCTCGCGCTATGTTTCTGATGACGTCGTCGGTTACGAGGATCTCGACGAGTACGGCGGCTGGCGTCCTGTGCCGGAGTACGGCACAGTCTGGTTTCCGCACACCACCGTGGTCGGCTGGGCTCCCTACCACTATGGCCATTGGGTTTGGATCTCGCCCTGGGGTTGGACCTGGGTCGAAGACGAGCCATGGGGCTATGCGCCTTTCCACTACGGGCGCTGGGTGGTCGTCAGCGGCGTTTGGGGATGGGTGCCCTGCCCGCCGCGTTCCGAGGTTGTCGGCGTAGCTTACGTTCGCCCCGTGTACGCGCCGGCGCTTGTCGCCTGGGTTGGCGGTGCGCACTGGGGTGTCGGCGTCGGAGTTGGGACCGTTGCTTGGTTCCCGCTGGGGCCGCGCGAAGTGTTCGTTCCTTCCTACCCGGTTAGCCGTACTTACGTGACCAACGTGAACGTGACCAACACCACCGTCAACAACACCGTGGTCAACAATTACTACAACAACGTGGTCGTCAATAAGAACGTCACGAACGTCACTTACGTCAATCAAAACGTCTCGGGCGCGGTGACGGCGACTTCGCACACTGCCTTCACTTCGGCCCAGCCGGTCGCGAGGAATATCGTCAAGGTCGACCCCAAGGAGGTAGCGCGCGCGCAGGTAAATGTAACAACACCGGCGCTTGCACCCCCTAAACAGGCAGTCCTTGGAGCCGGCGCTACGGCTGCCGCCAAACCGCCCGCCAGGCTGGAGAATCGTACAATCGTGGCAAAAAATGCTCCGCCACCGCCTCCGCCTTCGTTTGAGAAACAGCGTGAGGCGATTCAAGCCAACGGCGGCAAACCACTGGCGATCTCGGAGGTGCACAAGCTGCAACCGGAAAACGCCCGCGCAGTTCAACAGGTGAAAATTGCTCCACCAGCTAAGCAAATGACGGTTATTCCCAAGAAGGTGCCAGCTAGCAACCCTGCGCAACAGCAAAATGCCGCTGGCAACAAACCGGACAATAACAAACCGGATCGAAATGACCGGCCAAATACTAACGCTGCCAACAAACCTGGGTCAGCCCCCGCCAATTCCAGTCAGCAGGCACAGGGCAATAAACCCGGCGGAAACATTTCTCCGGCTAGCAATAGAACCCTCAATGATCGGCCGCCTTCGGCACGGCCCTCCAATGCGCCGAGCAGCATCAATCCCCAACTCGACGCAAAGCATCAACAGGAGGTTCAGAATCTTCACCAGAAACAGGATCAAGAGCGCCAGAGGGTCGAGCAACAACAAATCCAGGAGCAGAAAAAACTGCAACAAAAGAATGCTGACGATCGGCAACGAGCTCAGGTCGAGGCCAAACAACAGCAACAACTCCAACAATTGGAACAAAAGCATGATCAACAACAGCAGCAGCTCGAACAAAAACACCAGCAAGAGGTGAAAAAAGCGCCACCGCCGTCGAAACCCCCCAAAGACGATAAACCTCCACATCGCTGATCGACCGATTCTTCAGGGCGGAGCTCCACGCTAATGGGATGCTCCGCCCGTTCTGTTTATCCCCCTTGTTGACTATCGCAAAACCGAAGGTAATCTCTTCAAACGTGAAACCTTCCCTTACCTCGCGTAAAATCTTTCTGTCGTCACTTCATGCGGAAATCAACGACACGGCGAGCATCCAAATCCAAGGAACTGCGGGCCGATACGATTCGGCTCTTTGGTATTCCCGGCTTGCCCGAAATACAAACGGGCGATAATTTGCCCAAACTTATCGTTGACGCCGCTCGTGCGGCTCGCATCACTTTCGAATCTGGCGACATCCTTGTCGTAGCGCAGAAAGTCGTCTCAAAAGCGGAGGGACGCACCGTTCTGCTTTCAACAGTGACTCCGTCAGCCGATGCGCTCTCGCTCGCAGCCACTGTGCAAAACGACCCGCGAATGATCGAAGTAATCTTGCGCGAATCACGTCGCATTGTGCGCAAGGGTCCGCGCGCCCTCATCGTGGAAACGCATCACGGTTTCGTCTGCGCTAATGCGGGGGTCGACCGTTCCAATGTCCCCGGTGAAGATGCTGTTACCTTACTCCCGAAGGATCCGGACGGTTCGGCTCGCCGCCTCGCAGATGCACTCCGCAAACCCACCGGCAAGCGCCTTGCTGTCATCATCAGCGACACTTTTGGCCGCCCCTGGCGCCTCGGCCTCACGAATGTCGCCATCGGCGCCGCAGGTGTGCCGGTGTTGCGCGATCTCCGTGGGACCCAGGATCGCTCCGGCAAGTCCCTGCATGCTACGATTCTTGCTGTGGCCGATGAACTGGCCGCCGCCGCGGGTCTCGCTATGGGGAAAACGTCAGGTGTTCCCGTTGTCGTCATTCGGGGCTATCGCTTCCAACCGGCACAGCAGAATGCTGCCAGCATCATCCGGCCGGCCGACGAGGATTTGTTCCGCTGACAAGTATGCAAACCAGCTTGAGACAGCAGCGCGCTAGCTCTTTCCTTGACGACGAACTGGCCCACGCTCGTGAAGGCCGCGGCATTGACCGCGAGGCCGCTTTATCTCTCGCCGAATTTGCCCCGCTTGACGATCTTCTCGCCGCCGCCACCCATGTTCGCGAGTCCGGGAAGGGAACCGTCGTCAGCTTTTCGAAAAAGGTCTTCATCCCGCTAACTACTCTCTGTCGCGACTACTGTTCTTACTGCACCTTCCGCAAGGACCCCGGCCAGCCAGGCGCGCATTTTATGACTCCCGAAGAAGTTCTCGCTCTCGCGGAACTAGGACGCCGCGCCGGTTGCAAAGAAGCGCTCTTCAGTCTCGGCGATCAGCCCGAGCGCGTTTTCCCTGAGGCCCGCGATTTTCTCCGTTCCCAAGGTTTCACTCGCACGCTCGACTACGTTGCCGCCATGTCCGAACTCGTTCTCGACAAGACCGGCTTGCTCCCGCACGCGAATCCCGGAGTCATGGACCGCCACGCCCTCGAACGCCTCAAGGAATCGAACGCGAGCGTCGGCTTGATGCTCGAGAATGTAAGCGTTCGCCTGATGCGCGATGGTCTGCCTCACGCCAAGGCTCCCGACAAAGTACCCGCACTCCGCCTGCGCACCATCCAGGAAGCCGGCAAGCTTTCCCTCGCGTTCACCACTGGAATTCTCATCGGCATCGGTGAAACCATGGAAGAGCGCATCGACTCTCTCTTGGCCATTCGAGCGCTCCACGAACGATATGGACATGTCCAGGAAGTGATCGTTCAGAATTTTCGCGCCAAACCTGAAATTCCCATGGCCGCCCATCCGGATCCTTCGCTGGAAGAGATGCTGCGTACCTTAGCCCTCGCCCGCCTGATCCTCGGCGAAAAAATGAATCTCCAGGCGCCTCCCAATCTGAGTTATTCAGACTTTCCTCGCCTCCTCGAAGCCGGCATCAACGACTGGGGAGGCATCTCTCCGGTCACAAAAGATTTCATCAATCCGGAAGCTGCGTGGCCGCAGATCGAGCGTCTTCAAGCGGAAAACCACGCGCGTGGCTTCACTCTGCGAGAGCGGCTCGCGCTTTATCCCGAATTTATCGGCCGTCCCGAGTTTGCATCGCCTCGCGTGCGAGAGTCTCTCACCTCCCTCGCTTCGTCCGATGGCTATGCTCGTGGATGACGTATCTTGACGGATAAATTTTCAATTCAGACGTAATCTTAGGAACCTCGTCATCCTGAGGCGAACCGGCGAAGTTCGCCGAAGGATCTCAACGTTGGTAATCAAAGCGAGCTAAGAGAGTTACTTCGGAAAGCGTCGATGAAAAAGTACGCAAAAATTGTCTGTCTCGCCGGAGGAGTCGGCGCTTCCAAATTGCTGCTCGGCTTCTATGAAGTCATGAATCCCCGCGCCCTCACCATCATCGTCAATACGGGTGACGACATCGTCCTGCACGGGCTGAAGATCTCTCCCGACCTCGATATCGTGACTTACACTCTTGCCGGCATCGTCGATCCCGCAAAAGGCTGGGGCTTTCGCGGCGAAACCTTCCATGCCCTTGAACGTCTTGCTCTCTACGGTCGCGAAAACTGGTTCAATCTCGGAGACCGCGACCTGGCCACCCATATTCATCGCACGGCCCTGCTCTCTCAAGGAAAGACACTCACTGAAATAGCGGAATCTATACGCACCGCACTCGGCGTAAAGGCTCGAATTCTGCCCATGTCCGACCAGCCCATTCCAACGATTATTGATTCCAACGAAGGCTCATTGCATTTTCAGGAATATCTTGTAAAACGCCGCGCGCGGCCCATTGTTCACGGGATTCGCTTTGAAAATGTGGAAACGGCGGCGCCCGCTCCCGGCGTTCTTCAAGCCATTCTCGAAGCCGATCGAATTCTCATCTGCCCCAGCAATCCCCTGATCAGCATTGGTCCGATTCTTGCCGCGCCTGGGATTCGCGACGCCTTGCGCGCGCGGAAGAAAGACGTTTTTTCCGTTTGCCCTATCGTTGGCGGGAAATCCTTGAAGGGCCCATCGGACAAAATGCTCGCCCAGCTTGGCCACAAATCCTCCGCCGCCGGTGTTGCCAAGCTCTACGCCGACTTTACGGGAACATTTGTGATTGACACGCAGGACATAGCCCAACGGGAGAGGATTCAATCGCTGGGCATGCAAGTTGCCGTCATGTCCACCGTAATGAGAACCCGCGTGCAAAAACGCAAGCTTGCCAGGGCGCTCTTGAATCTCCAGCAGACGCCTTGAAACTCTTCATAAGGTCATCCCGAGCAGCGCGAGGGATCCGCTTCCTGCAGAACACCCGGCAAATACAGATTCGTCTGAAATCCGCTACTTCGCTGGCAGTCCCGTAAACCGGACCCCCGCCGCATGCACCTTATATCGAATGTTTAATCCGACGAGCAGCGCTGTAAGCGACTCGACGATCCTCGCATTCTCGAGTTTTCCACCGTTCAACCCTCTCACCCCTGGAATCTTCTCCGCCAATTCCATCGCTGCTTGCTTCGCCTTTTCGTCATCACTGCACACCAGGACGTCGCACTCCACCGGTCCCTCGCCCGTCAGCAATTCCGCTCCCAGATTGTGAAACGCCGCTGCCACACGCACGCCTGGCGGCAAGAGCTCTCTCGTCTGTTCCGCTGCACAGCCCTGCCAGACTCCCAACATTCGCGTTGGCGATCCTCCGACCGTCGCCGCCAGAGGCACCGTTGTATCAATCACGATCGTTCCCGGCCTCCAAGAGCTCTTCAATTGCTTCAGCAGCGCTGCCTGCCCGGAGAAGGGAACGGTCAACACCACGATTTCACATTGCGCCACTGTCGCTGCGTTATCCGCGCCCTCGATCTGCGCTGTGCCGCCAATCCGCGCGCGCAGTTGCGACGCGGTTTCCGTCGCGCGCTTGGCGTCGCGTGACCCAATCACAATTTGTTCGCCGGCACGCGCCCAGCGATACGCCAGCCCTGACCCTTCCGGCCCTGTGCCACCTAGAATCCCGATCTTCCTCGCCATGCTCTATGCGCTCCTTCGCGACACCTTCACTTTCCCCTCAATGATGCCCGCCAAGCGGCTCGCGTTTCACCCCATACTCCGCGCCCCAACGATCCGTCATCTGGCTGCGAATGTCCCACAGTTCCGGAAAAAATTTATGCCTCATCCCCTCTTCCAGAATCTCCACGGGCCGCCCCTTCAGCGACTTGGCGCTGAAGCCAATCGTCCGGTGAATCAATTGCATATGATCCTGCCGGAATTTCTGGAACAACTCGTCGAACTCCGCCAGCGCCTCGGCAACCACGTAAGCATCTCCGTGGTTGTATTGCGAATCGTAAATCTTTTCCACCGTCAACCCGTGCTTATCCAGGTAGTGCGTCTGAAACGAATTCCACAATGGCTGATACATTCTGAGCAGCACGCGGAATCCCGGCGACTCCTGCCCGCTGCCGTTACCCAGTTTTTTCCGGATTTCCTGGTACTCCTTCGGGGACATCGTCTCGAGCAGCGCAATCTGCTCGATCATCAATCTTTGCGCCATGTGCACTCGGCGGAAAAGCGTAAGCACCCGGTTGGTGTTTTCCTGCTGCAAGTATTCATCGATGTCCAGAAGCGTGTACGCGATCAGCTTCATCCACAGCTCTTCGACTTGGTGCACCAGCTGAAACTGCAGTTCGTCCGCGTTGCAAAGCTCTTCAAAGTTTGTCTGGCAGGAGAGCAGCGTCTTCGTGTTTAGATACAGCTCATAGTCGAGCTTTCCTTCTCCGCCCATCATGGCGTAAAACTGTTCGCGATTCACAATTCCTCCTGCCTGCCCCAAGGCAACGCAAACTCTCAAGAAAGCTGCGCAAATCCGCGAAGCGCGGCTGCTTGCCGCCTCTCTAGCGGCCGCCGCAAATCTCCATTTCGACTTTCAGGTGCAATGGGAAAAGTAAGGGAAGACGGACCACGTTCCATTCGATCGGCTTACCGTTCGGTGTTCCCCGAGGGCCGCGCTTGCTCCGCCGAATCTCCCGTTTCTTTGCGGTGGCTCTTCACTTCGCGCAGCGCGTAAATCGGCTTGTTCTGCGATTCGTAATAGGTCCTCGCCAGCATCTCGCCCAGGAATCCCATCGAGATGAATTGCACTCCGCTGAGAAACAGCGCCACTGCCAACAGCATCAACGGCCCGTGCTCTGCCATCACCGCGGTGTGGTAATAAACTTTCTCGAACGCCAGGAACATCGCCAGCGCTAGTCCTACGCCCGTGCCGGCCATGCCCAGCAGGCCGAAAAACTGCAGCGGCCGCGTCGAATAGTCCAGCAAAAACTTCACCACCAGCAGGTCCAGAAAGACGCGAATCGTCCGGCCGATCCCGTAATTCGATTTTCCGCTTTTCCGGTTAAGATTCTCGATCGGCACTTCCGTGATTCGTGCGCCCGTCGTGCTTGCCAGCGCCGGAATAAACCGGTGCAGCTCTCCGTACAACTGAATTTCCTGGATAATTTCCCGCCGGTAAGCCTTGAATGTCGTCCCGAAATCGTGCAGCTCCACGCCCGAAAGCCGCGCCATCATCCAATTGGCTGCCCGGCTGGGAAGCTGCCGCATCAGCCAGTGATCGCGCCTCGCGTGCCGCCAGCCGCTAACGAGATCGTAGCCTTCTTCGATTTTTTCCAAGAAGCGGGGAATCTCCTCCGGGTCGTGCTGCAAATCTCCGTCCATCGAAATGATAATTTCTCCACGCGCAAAATCGAATCCCGCCTTCAGCGCCGCCGTTTGCCCGAAATTCCGCCGCAGCCGCACTAGGTTCACTCGACGGTCATGTTCATATATGTCGGACAAAACCTTGAACGAATTGTCCCGGCTCCCGTCGTCCACAAACACCAGCTCATACGGCTCCCCGAGCCCGTCCATCACTTCGGTCAGCTTCATGTAGAGAGGTGGGATGTTTTCCTGTTCGTTGAAGAACGGGACGACGATCGAGTAGCTGATGGATGATTCGCTTTTCATGCTTCGCTGGCTACTAAGCCATAGTCTATCAGGCGTATCCCCTGGGACGCGACAAGTTTTCGAATCCCCTTGTCCGTCAAAATCTCCAGTTCGGTCTGCCGCGAATGTTGCAGCCGCGTGGCCGACTCCTCCAGCTCCGCATCCGCGTATCCCGGATGGCACATCAGTTCCGTCGTTCCTTCCGGCAAATTCTCGAGCAATCTTGCTATTCCTTCGCGGGTCAGCTCGCCGGTTTGCGCAATCCCGCAAAAATAATCGGCCGTGGCGATCCCCGCGCGTTCCGCTAGTTCCCTCGCGTCCCGAGCCAGAAGTTTCAGTCCTCTCGCCTGTACGCCTTGCCTCATCACCACCCCGGCATGCTGTTCCGCGCCCGCGGAAAGCGCTGCCCGTAAAGTGGAAGCTTCGTGCGCAATCCTGACGGCGCCGATCCCATGTCGTTTTCCCAGCCGCAACGCAATTTCAAACAATCCCGGCAGCATGTGTACGTGCTTGTGTCCGTCCAGATGCGTCGGTTGGATCCCTACGTCGCGCACCTTCCGAATCTGCGCGTCCCACTCTCGCTCCACTTGTTCTACAGCGAGCCCCCGCCGCGCCATTCGCAAAAGCAAGCTCTCAGGACCCCCCTGCATGATCCCCTTCGAGTTCACCAGGCTTCCAACTTGTTTCCGCTCGGCCACGGGCGCGCCGTCGCTCAAGTTCAGGTGTACGCCGACGCCCAGCGCCGGCATTTTTTCCACTAACTCGACCGCCTTAGCAAACGCTTTTCCGTTCGCCAGCATCGACGTGCTCGTCACAATCCCATGCCGATGGGCCTCCGCGATCCCCTTGTTCACCCCCTCGGTCCATCCTAGGTCGTCCGCATTGACAATCAGATTCTTCACTACCTGTCCCAATCTCTCTGCCGCACCTGTCCCTAAGGCCAGCTATTCTTTGGTCCCCACTGCCGCTCGCGTACCATTGACCATCACTTCCCCCAACTCTAGCATGGCTTACACGAGGGGAGAATGCCCGTAAAGACTCGCGAAGCTAAACCTCTGGGCTCGCGCTTGCACGAAAAGCGCCGCGGCCGGCGCATGAATTCACGGGTTCCTGTCCGCCTCGAGTGGGACGCGGAAACCGGCAAGCGCCAACGCGTGGAAGCTCACACCCGGATCGTCAATCCGTATGGCTGCATGGTCGTCATCACCCACTCGCTCGATCTCGAGCATCGCCTCGCGCTCACCAATCTCGCAACCGGCGCCAGCAACGCCGCCGTCATCGTTTGGAAGGGCAATCAGCGTCCTGATGGATGGGAATACGGCGTCGAGTTGGTCGCGCCGGAAATGGATTTCTGGGGGCTCGAACTGTGAAACAGAATTTTTATGCCAGGCCCGGACATACCAAGTCCGCCGCGAGCGTCGTTGCCTCCCGCCCTCCCACTGCGGAAGAGCGGCGCCGCGCGCAGCGCGTTCTGCTTCGTATCCCGGTGCACATACGCGTACCCGGAAAAACGCAGCCCGTCGATGGCACTACGCACACCGTCAGCGAAAACGGCGCCCTCGTCATCATGTCGGAGCCGCTCGTACAGGGGAATAAGGTCTTGCTCGAAAATCCTAAGACTCAAAAGGTGGTCGAGGCCCAGGTCGTCCGTCCGCCGCAACTCGCCTCGGAAGGCTCCCTGGTTCCTCTCGAATTCTGCAGTCCCATGCCTGCCTTCTGGGGCATCTATTTTCCGCCCGCTTCTGCCAGTTGAAATCGTTTCGGTCCTGAAGTTTGCCGCTCAAATCTCGATCAAGAACAAATTCCTCCAGCGGGACTTACCCTGAGTTCGGGAGTTAGAACGAGAGGGAAATTAAGACCTGGGTGGTGCTGAAGGCAAAGTTCTTCTTTGGACCCAGATCTGAGTCGCTCGGCTATGGAGCAGCTACCAAATCGGGGCGGTGATTCCACCTTGATACAGCCGAATCAAGACTAAGACTCTCCAATTCTCATAACCTATTTGAGTAGTGCAAGTTACAAATCGGATTCGAGTAGCGTTTTGGGCGGCATCGTGCCAGGAAAGGGCCGAGAGGTCCTTGGTGTGCTAAATACCGCCCATGCCGCACGAGCGCCCCAATCGAAATTCGAGCGTGCATGGCGGTCACGCAACTTGTCTTTTGTCTTCCTGGCGTCCGTCTGCTGGTCCGGCACTTCTGCGAATGCGGCTGCGCCGGCCTTGCCCGTAATTTCCAAAGCGATCGATATTCGCAAGATGTCTATTTCTGAAGCGAAGCGTGGCTACCTGGTGCGGTTGAAGGGTGTAGTTACGTACTACGATCCGGAAGAACCCGACTTATTCGTTCAGGATGCAACCGCAGGGATCTGGGTAAACCTGGAGATTGTGAAGCCAAATGTGCCCGTGAAAGCAGGAGATGTGGTCGAAGTCGAAGGAGTAACCGAGGCGCCTGATTTCGCACCGCAGGTTGGCAACCCTCACTTCATTTTGCTTGGTCAAGCCCCGTTGCCGCTAGCGAGGCCTGTTTCCTTCCAGCGGATAGCTTCGACAGGGGAGGATAGCCAGCGGGTGGAGGTGGAAGGGATTGTTCACCGAGTGTGGAAGAAGAGCCATCGCCTCTATCTGGATATTGCAATCGAGGGTGGGCACGTTACAGGACGAATACCGTTTTTCACCCAGCCCGCTCCGAAAGCGCTCGTGGGTGCACGCATCCGGTTGCGAGGAACGTGCGGGGCGCAGTTCAATTCGAGAAACCAACTGACCGGCATATTTGTCAACATGCCCTACGAATCGGAAATGAAAATCCTGGAACCTGCGTTGTCCGATCCGTTTCTTACTCCAGCGAGGGCCATCACGGATGTCCTGCGATTTAATCCGACCGGAGGGCTAGACCAAAGGGTTAAAGTGCGGGGAGTTGTCACACTCTACCTGCAGGCAAGGGCCATTTTCATCCAGGAGGACGGAGCTGCTCTATATGTTAAGACGGAACAAGACAGCCCCAAGCTTGAGCCTGGCGACCAAGTGGATATTGTTGGCTTTCCCTGGATGGGTGGATATGCGCCAGAACTTCAAGATGCAATCTTCAGGCGAGTAGGAAAAGAAGCGGCTCCGGTTGCGATCCCGCTCTCTGCGAAAGACGCACTTCACGGTGACTTCGCAAGAGAAATACTCTTCCGAAGCCATAACGCGGAACTTATCAGGGTGAAAGGACGATTAACGGGTTCCTCCGTTAGCCCAGGCGATCAGCTCCTGTTGCTGCAGGATGGGAACATCTTTTTTGAGGCACGCCTTGCGGAGGCGGAAATTCCCCTAGCCTTTGTGAAACTGGTGGAAGGGAGCCAGCTGGAAGTGACTGGAATTTGCACCATAGAGGTGGACGAAAATCACGTCCCGCACATGTTTAGTGTCCGATTACGGTCTCCGGAAGACGTCGTGGTACTCCAGTTGCCGTCGTGGTGGAACCTGAAGCGAATGATAGGGCTCGCTGGAATCATGTTCCTGGCAATTCTTGTAGCGTTGGGGTGGGCTGCCATGCTGCGAACGCGCGTGCGCGAAGCGACGGAGGTGATTCGCACAACACTCGAGTCGACTGCGGATGGAATTCTTGTAGCGGATGGCCGGGGGAAAATAGTCGCCTGGAATCGCAAGTTAGGGGAAATGTGGAGGATACCGAGCGAAGTCCTGGGAACGGGGGACAGCGGAAGGGTTGTGGATTTCGTAGTTTCGCAACTGAGGGACCCGGAGCGGTTTTTGAGCCGGAGGCGGCAAGAATTCTCTGACAGTCCGGTAATCAGCGACGATGTACTGGAATTCAAAGACGACAGGGTTTTCGAATGGCATTCAGAGCCGCAGATTCTTTTGGGCAAGAACATCGGACGAGTATGGAGTTTTCACGACATCACCGAGCGGCGCGAGTCAGAAAAGAAGTTGAAAGCAGCGAAAGAATCCGCGGAAACGGCCAATCTTGCAAAGAGCACGTTCCTCGCGACGATGAGCCACGAAATCCGCACGCCCATGAACGGCATCCTCGGGATGACGGAGCTGGTCCTGGACACAGACCTTACTATCGAGCAACGCGAGCATCTGGGTCTCGTCCGGCTCTCCGCGGAGTCCTTGCTTTCCATCATTAATGACGTTCTGGACTTCTCCAAGATTGAAGCGGGGAAACTCGAACTCGATTTGATTCCCTTCGATCTTCGCGAGAGTTTAGGCGAAACCATGATGGCGCTCAGCTTTCGTGCCCACCAGAAAGGCTTGGAATTGGTGTACGAAGTGCAACCTGGAGTTCCGGAGGCTCTCCTTGGTGATCCTGGGCGGATTCGTCAAATCCTGGTCAACCTCATCGGCAATGCCATCAAGTTCACCGAACACGGCGAGATTTTCGTTTGCGTGGATGAGCTATCTCCGGGATCGGCCACTACCTCCCTGCACTTTGCCATTAAAGATACGGGCGTCGGCATCCCTGCTGACCAGCAAGAAAAAATCTTCGAGGCTTTCTCCCAAGTGGACGGTTCGATGACCCGCAAGTATGGCGGCACAGGTCTGGGACTCTCAATCTGTGTGAGACTCGTGAAGATGATGGGAGGACGCGTCTGGCTGGAGAGCCACCCCGGCCAAGGGAGTACATTCCACTTCACCGCCCAGTTGGCAGTGCAGGACACGGCTTTCGCCCGGCCCATTCCCCTTCAGCCAGCGCAGTTACGCGATCTTCACATGCTCATCGTGGATGACAATTTCACGAATCGCCGTGTCCTTCATGGCATGCTAACCCGCTGGGGAATGCGTCCCACCGCAGTCGAAGGCGGGCGCGCGGCGTTGCAAGCACTTGAGATCGCCAACAGCACCGGCCATCCCTTCCCTCTGATCTTGTTGGACGGTCAAATGCCGGATATGGATGGCTTTGCACTGGCCGAACAGATACAGAAGGACCCCAGCCTGGTCGCCGTCACGATCATGATGCTCACCTCCGCCGGTCACCTTGGCGACGCCGCTCGCTGTCGAGAACTGGGCATTTCCGCCTATCTGGTGAAGCCAATTCGCCAAACGCAACTCTTGGATGCGATCTGCCAGGTTCTCAATAATGTTTCCACGGCGAAGAACTTGCCGCTGGTCACCCGCCATACCCTGCGAGAAGACAAACATCGCTCACGGATCCTCTTGGCGGAAGACAACGCGGTGAACCAAACACTTGCGGTCCGTCTCCTCGAGAAGCGCGGATACTCTGTGATGGTCACCGGTAACGGCGCCGAAGCGGTCGAGGCTTTTGAGAAGCACCAGTTCGATGTGGTCCTCATGGATATCCAAATGCCCGTGATGGATGGTTTCGAGGCTACTGCCGCGATTCGGGCAAGAGAAAATTTGACCGGTGGCCATATCCCCATCATTGCTATGACCGCCCACGCGTTAAAGGGCGACCAGGAGCGATGCATTTCTGCGGGGATGGACGGCTATGTTAGCAAGCCGATCCGCACTAGCGAATTGTTCTCCATGATCGAAGCCATGCTGCCGGAAAAAGACCCTGCTCCGGCGAGTGACCCAGCGAGCATTTCAGATCCAATCGTAGGCTGAACCGGGTAAGTGGGAAATGAAAGACGGGGTTCTGGCCGCATTGTCGATAACTCGGAAATTGCCCCACTGCAAAAAAACGCTTGACTAACCGTCCATAGCGTGATATTTTTACATCTAGGTAATTCTGTGATTGGCGGGTTGGCGCTTAATCCGTCTTTTTAGTGTTAAATCGTACCTTTCGCCGCTTCTTTCCTGCCCTAAGAGTTCCCACAGTTGTTAGTCATTTCAATAGCTTACGCGCTCTTCTGTCGCAAACTGAAAACAAACAACTTATAAGTCGAGTGATTTGATAAAGTTACGCACTCTTTGGCGGGAAGCAATTTCTTAAGTCGCCTATTTTCAAGAACTAGCGCACTCTTTGCGCAAAACACCTGGGGTAGGTACCCCCCTCACTGCACGGAAACAGTCGTTGTGCCGCTTGACGCTGTGTAATTTGTGTCCCCCACGAACTTCGCGGTGATGGTCACCGTCTTGGCCGGAGGCGTGCTGCTGCCGCCTCCACCCCCGCATCCGGCTATCCCGGCTGCCGTCAGTGCAAACAGCACCAGCCCTGCATAGGCGTATCCGCGCCGCCTCCGGGAAGGCATTTTCCACAAGAAGCTGGCATAAAGCGCCGCGCAGGCAGCCAGCACCCAGTAGGCGCCCGGCGGAACACGTGGCCGCCACGGCGAAGGCCTCTCCGGCAGCCCCAGTGCCGAAATCGTCGTTGTCAGCGTCGCAGTCAGCGATGCATTCACGCTCGGTCCGGGTGTGGGTTTCAGTGTGATCATGCCTGTGATGGGTGTTGATCCGTTCAAGAATTGCACCGGTGTGTTTTGCAGCACTCCGCCGCGTGCCCCGGGAGCATCACCGCTGCTCTGTGTGGACACGGTCGCCGTCAGCGTCACCATGCTCCCCGACATAATCGAACTCGGGCTCGCCGTCACCGCCGTCGTCGTCCCAGCTTGAGTGACGGTGACCGCATCGATGGTCGATTGACTCCCGGTGAAACTGCTGTCTCCTTTGTATGCCGCTTGCAGAGTGTGGTTACCGGTTGTCAGTTGAATGGGTTGATCTTCCGCGATTCCCTGGTTATTCAAATTCGCAGTATTCCCTCCGTTGAAATCGTTCAACGCCTTGCCCCCGTCGGTGACGCTTATCTGTCCCGTCGGGCAAGGAAGCGGATTAACGGCAACCGTGCCTGTGGATGGTGCGCATGGCGTTCCTGGCTTGTTGGTTACTCCGATTTTGAAAATATAGGGCGAGCCATACACCACTTTCGTGGCATTCGGATTCGTGATCGCCCCTGTGCTGTCAAACGTCACGATGCCAATCGTGGTTTGGCTGCTCTCGGGAGTTACCGTCACAGGAATCGGCGTCGAATCGCTTGGACCGAACGTGCCATCGCCTGGGAAATGGGCGGAGAGAGTGTACGTGCCTCCCGGAAGGTTGTTAATGGTCCCCGAGCCTACGCCACTTGCGTTTAATGCGAACGAAGCAAGACCCAGCTGTGTGGTTGTCGACGTGCCCGGTAGGTTGGTCGAATCCGGATTTGAATCCGTCAGCAACGACGCAACGCCTGTCGGCGTTCCCGTGCCGCTTACTGTCACGCTCACGATTACAGGCTGGCCGTGCGGGATCGGGGCAACCGGGGGAGTCGAACCGTTGAAAGTGATCTGCAAGGCAGTGGCCGACGCCTTAAATCCGCCGGAAGGGACCGTCGCCCATGCATTCGTCAGGTTCGTCACATCTACTGATCCCAAACCCGTTGCCAAGTCATAGCCGACCCCTGCGTTCCAGGCTTCCGATGACTTGTTTTTGGGATCCACAAGCACTCCGAAGCCGCTGTTTCCCGTATTGCCGCAATTGGGAGAGCCGGCCATGCACGCGACCGATATCGTGCTCTTGTTGGCTTTATTTGTGATGTCGTTGAAGACACAAACAGATGGCGAGGGAGTCGCCGGATTTGTCCGATTACTGGAAACACAATTTGCGAGTGAGGGCGCCTCAGCAGCCGCTAGTTGATACAACACTGCGTTGGCGTTCCCTTGGCGCTGCCCGGTTTTCTGGTTCACTAGCGCCAGGATTCCCGCGAACGACGGCGTCGAACCTGATGTTCCGCCTACTAGCGCAAAATCTTGAAACGGTGAATTGAGATTGCACGAACCGGTCTGCCCTGCGGGGTTCGTGTCCGCCAGACAAACGATATACGCGCTGTTGTGATTTCCATCGCTCGCAAAGAGCGATACGTCGGGAATGTCCCGGACGCCATCTGCAGGAATTCCGGGCACAGCTAGCTTTTGATACGTCGGTTTCGCATATCCTCCGGTGCAGGTGGATCGATTCTGCCCATCCGAGCTAATGCAATTGCTCGGTCCTCCGCTTCCCGCCGCGAGGTCATTGCCATTGCTGTTCACTGAACTGCAACTCGTGAGCCCACTCGCAGCGCACGAATCATTCCAGGTGGTTTCTGGAATATACCCTTTGGCCGACGCTGGCACCGGAGCTGTGCTCGTCGTTGTGGTTTGCCAAAACGTCGACGTGTTGCTCACGTCGTCAAAATCCGTACCGCCTACTGCCACATTGAACGGCGTCGATGCCGTGCCACTGACTGCGAGTCCCTGGGCGGCCGAGGTCTCCGTGCCGCCATCGCAGTCCGCCGAGCCATTGTCGCCTGTCGCCACCGTGACAGAGATGCCTTGTGCCGCTGCTTGCTCCCACAGGGCATTTTGAAATTGATTACCCGCGGTCCCTTGAGCCAATTCGCAACTACCGAAGCTTTCGCTCATCACCGGTGCCAGATTGTTGTCCACAATGTAGAGAGCAGACAGGTCTGCCCCATCGCTGGCGTTCGTCTGCGGAATTTCCGTTACAACAAAATCGATCGTTGCGTTCGGCGCTACCGCCCCTGACCACTGCACATCGAGGTCTGCTTCCAACTCCTCGCCGCCCCCTGCATTCCCGGGGTCCGGCCCATTCAAGATGACATGGGGAGGGTTTACAGGCAATCCAAACAGGTTTCTAAAATCAGCTACATCCTGGAGATTAATATTTGTCCGGCCGACGATGGCGATCGTCTGACCCGTGCCATCCAATTGTGTCCGGCCGTTCAGCGGAACCACCCCGTTCGGCACGTCGTAAATCGTCGCAAAATCAGGCGGTCCAACTGCAAATTGCTGCGCTGAGCCGTTGGGAGTAAACGTAAACAGCGGCTTCAATTCCCCGGTCGCCTTCACCCGCCGGAACATCCCCACGGGATGCACGTGCGGCGTCTTCCGGAAATTGTGCAGTGAGACCACTCCTCTCACAACCTGCGAGAGAGCCGCAGGTATCTGCGGATCGCTCACGTTGGCGACATGCTCTTCGCCTTTCACTGCAAACCGGTGCATCTCCGTGCGAAACGCGTCTCGCACCTGCGCGGCGTTGCCGGAAAACTCGATGGTTGTCCGGCCCTTCGCCACCTTCATCCCCTGGAAACCATGCGACCCCAGCCACGTTGTCACCGCTTGAATGTCCTCATCCGCCGGCCCGAACCGTTTCCCAAACTCTTCTGGCGTCAGCCACTTGTGAAAATTCGGCGAGCTCTTCGTCAGTTGCTCTTCCATCAAAGCGCTCAGGGCCGCTTGTTGCTCTGGACTCCTCTGCAACAGCAGCAGCATTCGGTTCATCGGCTGCGAATCCGCCACCACTCCCTGGTCAAACTCCGCTCGCGCCAGAGGATGCACGTTCCCGCGCAACCGCACCAGATTCGCTTCATCAACAGCTTCTGTAATTCGCGTCCTAACGCCTTGCGTTTGCGCGCTTGCCATGCGCGCTCCCGCCAACACAAGCAGCGGACCCGCCACAAAGATGAAAATACTTCGGTAGCCTAGTCTCATTTGTCGATTGACCCACCCAGGTAATAGATTTGCGTGCGATTAACGCGAACTTCACCGGCTGGCAGTAAGAACACCATAAATAACAGATAGTTTCTTCCCCAGATTGGTTGCCCGCCACCACCCACTCTCGCTGCCTGCGGCCGCCCCTTTTACATGGGCTTCCCCTCAGCGCCCAAGATTCTCACTTCCCCGTACCCCAGCTCTCTGATTCCCGCCTCGATCTTCGCGCGGTCGCCTACCACCACCCAAATCAGGTTGTCCGGGTGCACCACAGTCTTGGCTGCATCCCCCATGTCATTTGTCTTCAGCGCCCGCACCTTCCCCGCGAATGTTTCGTAGTAATCGTCCGGCAACCCGAATTGGACCAGATCAATGACCGATCCGCCCACTGAATTCAGCGTCTCCCGCGACCCCGGCAGGCTGAGCGTCTCGCTGTCCTGAATAGTTTTTAGCTCCTCCCCGCTCAGCGGGCGATCTCCAACGATCCCGCGAAACTCCTTGTTCATCTCCGCCATGGATTCCTTCGTTTTGTCCGTTTGCACTGGCGAAAGCGCGATGAATGGCCTTTGTCCCCGTGCGTCATTGAGGAAGGTGCGAACGCCATACGACCAGTGCTTGTCCTCGCGCAGATTTGAATTCAGCCTCGAGGAGAACATTCCTCCCAGGCCGTCGTTCATCGCCTCGATGGCGATCTCTTTCGGATTCCCGGTTGGCGGCGCCACGCTCCCCGCGATGATCACCGATTGCAGCGCCCCCGGTTTATCCATCAGGTAGACCACCGATTTCGCCGCTAGCGGCACGGTTTTTACGTCTTTCTTCGGCACTTGCCCCTGTTTCCACGCCGCGAGCAACTTCTCGAGCTTCGGCGTCACTTCCGCCAGCATTGTGTCTCCAACGATCACCAGCGTTGCGTTGTTCGGCTTGAACCACGCTTGGTGAAACTTAGCGAGATCTTCTCTCGTCAATTTCGCAACGCTTTCGCTCGTTCCCGATCCCGTCAGCGGATTTCCGTACGGGTGCCCCGCTCCGTAAATCAATCCGGGAAAAACGCGCAGCGCCATTTGGGTGGGTGTGTTCTGCTCGCGCTTGATCGCCGCCAGTTGCTGTTTCTGCTGCAGCTTGAAGTCGGATTCCGGGAATGACGGATGCAAGATCACATCCGCATACAGTTCCAGCGAGGAATCCAGCTTCGCCTTGAGCGCCGAAAGCCGCACAATCGACAAATCCAGATTTGAATACGCCTGGAGTTGCGCTCCCAGCGAAGCGAGTTGATCGCTGATTTCCAGCGCGTTCCGAGTGTTCGTGCCGCCCGTGAGCAGCGCCATCGTCATGCTGGCGGTTCCGGGTGAGGCGAGTTGATCCGCTGCGTATCCCGCATCCGTCGCCAGCCAGAAATTCACGAGTGGCACTTCGTGGCGTTCGGCGAGGATTACCTTCAGCCCATTCGAAAGTGTCGCCCGTTGCAGCTTGGGCAGCTTCAGCGCCGGCGGAGTGCCCGTGTCGGGAGCCTTCGAACGGTCCGCTCCGGCAGCCGTCTCCTTGTACTCGGGGAAGGGATGCACCTCCAGAATGTATACACCGTCGGACAGCCAACGATTCGCCGCAGCTTTTAAGTCTTCGGGCGTCGCTTCCCTCACGCGTTTGAGCGTTTCCTTATACGCGTCTGGCTGTCCGAGAAATACCTGGTTAATCGCCAGCCGGTCAGATTTTCCCCCGAAGCCTCCAATGCGCTCGATCCCTCGAATAAAATTCGCTTCGTACTGCACCTTTGCCCTCCGCAGTTCTTCCTGCGTCGGGCCGTCTTTCAAGAATCGCGCCAGCTCTTCGTCTGTTTCTTTTTCCACTTGCTCCAGGTTCTGCCCCGGGCGCGCGGTCACCTGAATCCGGAATTGCCCGCCAATTTCCCGCTGATCTATAAGGGCACTCGCATCCGTGGCAATCTGATCGTCGTACACAAGGCGCTTGTACAGCCGCGAAGTTTTTCCCTGGCTCAGGCAATCGCTTACCAAATCCAGATAATCTTCATCCGCGCTTCCGAACTCCGGAATGTTCCACACTTTGTAGATGCGCGCCTGCGGGACGCGGTCTTGCACTTTCTGCCGGTGCGTCCCGGTCATTTTCGCGACCCACACCTCCTGGTGTGCCACCGGGGGTCCCGGCGGAATGTCGCCGAAATATTTTTGGACTTTTTCTTTTGCGGTTTTGCTGTCGATGTCTCCCGCTAGCACCAGCACCACGTTCGATGGCCCGTAATACGTCTTGAACCAGTCTTTCACGTCCTGCAGCGACGCCGCATCCAGGTCCGCCATGTCTCCGATCGTCGTCCACGAATACGGATGCCCGGCCGGATAGGTGTTTTGCGTGAGCAGTTGCCGCGCCACGCCGTAGGGCTGGTTTTCCCCCTGCCGTTTTTCGTTTTGCACCACGCCGCGTTGCAATGTAAGCGTCTTTTCATCAAACGCGCCGAGCAGGTGCCCCATGCGGTCGGATTCGAGCCACAGCGTATAATCGAGCGCCGAGGTTGGGACATTCTCGAAATAATTCGTGCGGTCGGGATTAGTTGTACCGTTCAGGTCGGTCGCCCCAATTTTTTCCATGGCATCGATGTAGCGCCCCGGCGCGTGTTCGCTGCCGCCGAACATCAGGTGTTCGAACAAGTGCGCAAATCCCGTTTTCCCCGGCTTTTCATTTTTCGAGCCGACGTGGTACCACACATTTACCGCCACGATCGGCGCTTTGTGGTCCTCATGCACGATCACCGTCAGGCCGTTGCTCAACACGAATTTCTCAAAGGGAATGTCAATTTCCTTTGTCTGGGCAATTCCCGTGCTCGCAAGGATCGCGCACAACACGCCGAGCATCGCTACTCTGGTTCGCATACCGCAATTCCTCCCATGAGTTGTCATTGAACTTTTTTTGAAGCAGCGAAACTCTCGCCACGCTCCGCGGCCTTTACATTAGACGCAGGGAACGCGCGGGCGCCGCTACTTTTTTCGTTCTCTCTATTGTCTGCCTCGAGTTCGCACTCCTGTTGGCAAGAGATTGAGATTCTATCTCCGCTAACATCATTTCGCTAAGCGTTTTCACAGCGTGCGGAAGAGGAAGTGCCACGTCAAGTCCACCAGCGCGTGCACGACTGCCGAGGCGAAAATAGACCCGCTCTTTCGCCACGTCCACCCATAAAAAATACCCGCAATCGACGCGAGCAACACATAGCGCCAGTTGGGAAAGCCCAGGTTCGTGATGTGCGAAAATCCAAACAGCACGGAAGCGGTCCACCATCCAGCTAGATCGCTCTTCGTCGACCGCGCGAGCATGTTTTGCAGCAACCCGCGAAAAAGAAGCTCCTCCGGCCACGCGGTAAAAAAAAGAATGCCGGTTGCCACGAAGGGAAGCGACCTCCATTCCGCCCAATTTGGTGCGAATTGAATAAAGTGGATTGCTATGCCGAGCGGTATTACGATGCAGCCGAGCACCAGGAAGCTCCCCAAAATATAGAGTCCCCAGCACCGGTCCCACCCGATTGAATACCCAATACCGGTGAACCCGCGCACCAGCACGAAGGCTGCCAGCGCCACGTTGAGCGCCAGCAGCACCGTGAACACATACGCCAACCTACCGCCGGGATACGGCCACAACCAATGAGATAGCGAAAATCCCCAGGGATTCGGAAGTGGCTTGACCACCACCCACATCCCTGCGAGCGTCACGTAGTCCTGCCACGCTCCCATCGCCGCGCGGCCCGCTGACGCGGCCAGCGCAATCGGCACGAACACAAGTCCTGCCACCACCCCGACGCGCGCCATCGCGAAACTATTTGTTCCCACGGCGTAAATCAGGTATGCAAGGAACGCGCCAACTCCCAGCAGGTAGCCGCTGCCGGTTCCGAGGAGAGAGGAGAACATTTCCGCAAACCCGCGCGCGGCGAACAGCAGCATCACGGCGAGATAAATCGCGAAGACCGTCAGCGTGGCCGCAAATTCCCGGCCGCCATAACCCTGCCAGGAGGCGTATAGTGCTCCCGCAAAGCACAGCGCCGCCCAAAGGCCAATCATGGAAAAGAATCCGAGTTGGCGCGTGGTGGGCAAGCGAGCATTTTAACGCATCGACATGACAGACCAAATCCAGCTCAAGCCACAGTCGGCGTCAAACCGGCTCGCGTACATCGATTGGATGCGCGGCCTCGCCTGCGTCCTGATGTTCCAGACCCACTGCTACAACTCCTGGCTGAGTCCGCAAGCGCGCAAATCCTCGCTCTATGTCTGGTCCCAACTCGGCGGAACTCTTCCCGCTCCTTTGTTCATCTTTCTCGCTGGCATTTCTTTCGCGCTCATCACGGAACGCCACCGCGAAAAAGGTCTCTCGCGCTCCGGCATTGCCAAGACCACCATTCGCCGTGGGGCTGAAATGTTCGGCTTGGGTTTGCTCTTCCGTCTGCAGGAGTTTGCGCTCGGCTACCCTTGGTCTCCCTGGACCGATCTTCTCCGTGTCGATGTCCTGAACATCCTCGGCCTTTCGATGATTCTCATGGGCGCGCTTTGTTGGCTTACCGCTAAAGACTCGATCGATCCTTCCGCAACCGTCGTCGCGTCTCGGACTCGTGGAATCCTCGGGGCTCTTTTCGCCGCCGCCGCCGTCGCCATGGCCACTCCGCCGCTTTGGACCACGCTCCGCCCCAGGTGGCTTCCTTGGCCGCTCGAGTCCTATATCAATGGCGTGCACATCTTCAATCAGCCGCAACCTTGGCTCTTCCCACTTTTCCCGTGGTCGGCCTTCGCCTTTGCGGGGCTCGCCGTCGGCTTTTTTCTCTTTACGGAAGTTGCCCGGCGCAAAGAGGCGCTCGCTTTCACCGCGCTCGGCGTCGCCGGCGTCTTCACTTGCGCGGTTTCTATTTTTTTTGACTCTTCCCCCGTGCGTCTTTACGCGGTCTATGACTACTGGCATAGCAGCCCTAATTTCTTTTTGATGCGCTGCGGTATTCTGCTCGTCATTCTATTTTTGATTTACGCCTGGTGCCGCTCGGGTTTTGCGCAGAAAGGGTTCAGCCCCATCATCCAGCTAGGAAAAACTTCTTTGCTGGTCTACTGGGTCCACATCGAGTTTGTCTATGGAAGATTTTCGATCTTGCCCAAAGGCCAGTGTAGCGTCCTGAAAGCCTCCCTGGGTCTGCTGGCGATCTTTCTCGCCATGCTGCTGCTGTCTCTGATTCGCACTCGATTCAAGAAAAAGCGCGCTACGGTTTCGTTGGCGGATTCTGTTCCGGCAGTTGCCCCTGCGGGATCTTGATGATCACTTCTCCGTCTTTTGCGAGTCCCAGATCCTCGCGGGCGATTTTCTCGATGTAACGCGGGTCGGTCTTCAGCGCTTTCACTTCATCAGCCAGTTGCCGGTTTTCCTTGTTCAGCCGCTCGATCTCTGTCCGCACCTTTTCGATTTCATTGCGTGTGCGCCGCATCGCGAGAAAGCCGTGCGTCCCGAAAACGTCATGCACCAGAAGGGCCAACACAAACAGTCCCAGCAACCCTCGCCCATATTGCTGAAAGAAAGTCGGTTTCTCGGTCTTTGCCTTCGACTTCATCGACTCACCCTCTCAAAATCCATTCTTTGGCCTCTCGCGCAAGCCGCGCCGATTGCACTTCGCTCTCCGCCTCGACGTATAGCCGCAGCAGAGGCTCGGTGCCGCTCAGTCGCAGAAGCAGCCATGATCCGTCGTCGAACGTAAACTTCGCGCCGTCCGTGCGGTCAACCGCGGAGACCTTCCGCCCGAGCAGCTTGGATCCATCCTCTTCACTCTTGCAGATCGCCGCTGCCCTTTGTTCCTCGCTTAAGTGAAGATTCTCCCGCAGGGGCCAGAATTCTCTTCCAATTTTTTTGAAGAGTTGACGAATCTGTTCCCCCAACGTCGCCCCGCGCGTTGCCATCATCTCCGCCACCAGGAGGCACGCCAGGATGCCGTCTTTCTCCGGAATGTGTCCGCGCACGGTCAGCCCCGCGCTTTCCTCGCCTCCCAACGCGATTTTGTCTTCACGGATGAGTTGCCCGATGTACTTGAATCCCACGGGCGTCTGCAGCGTCTTCTGCCCGTGCGCGTTCCCCACGCCATCGAGCATTTCCGTCGTCGCTACGCTACGCGCCGCGGGCATCTTCCATCCGCGCGTTTCCACCAGATAGTCGTAGACCAGCGCGAGAATATGGTTCGGCTGGATCCACGTCCCGTCGTAATCGATGATGCCGAACCGGTCGGCGTCGCCGTCCGTGGCCAGTCCCGCCGTGGCTTTCGCTGCGCGCACCGCTTTGCGCAATGGTGCAAGATTTTCTTCGGAGACATCGGGGCCTGTCCCGTCAAACAGACAGTCGCGTTCCGTCCGCATCGCTTCGATGCTGATGCCATGCTTGACTAAGACTCCATCGAGGTAACCGGCTCCGCACCCATGCAGCGCGTCCACTACGAATTTTATGTTGGCTTTGCGAAGCGCTTCGAAGCGCACCAACTCTTCGAGTCGCTTTAGGTAGTTTTCGCGCAAATGAACTGTCTCGCCAGCTTCGCTCTTTCCGAGTCCCTTCCGCGCATTTCGGCTGCTTCCGTTTTTCCCCAGCAACTTTGCCACACGCGCTTCGATGTCTTTCGTCACCTCCGGCAACGCCGGGCCTGCATCCGCCGATGAGAATTTCAAGCCGTGGTATTGCGCCGGATTGTGGCTGGCCGTGAAATTCACTGCGCCGTCCAGCTCACGTCGCAGGACTTCATAGGCCACCGCCGGAGTCGGCGAAAACGTATCGCTCAAGAGCGTTCGAATCCCATGTTCTTGCAAAATCGCGACCGCCAGTTGCGAAAACTCTTCGGAATAAAATCGCGTGTCATAGCCAACCAAGATTGTCGGATTCTTCGCTTTGCTCTTCACGTGTTGCGCGATCGCCGTCACTGCCAGCCGCACGTTTTCAAAGGTGAAGTCATCGGCGATCAATCCGCGCCAGCCCGATGTCCCAAACTTTATCGGTGACACTTGCGGCCCGCGCGTTCGTGAAGAAGTTCTCATGACGCTGTATTGTAGTCCGGCGGGCCGAGAGACAAAAGCTGCCACTAGCAGCAGGATTCTAGGATTAGAATGGCAAGCTCTGAGTTCGCCAGTGGGTGTCGCGGGAGGGCAACGATGATTGCGGGCGGACAAAACCGGTGCGTCTTAGTGACATGCGGCTCTTTGAAAGAAGCTCGCCGGATTGCGCGCGCGGTCGTCACCAAGCGACTGGCGGCCTGCGCCAATATCGTTTTGAGTCGGGTGGAATCGATCTATCGATGGAAAGGGAAGGTTGAAAGGGCCCGCGAGTTTCTCATGATCATAAAGACCAATTCAAAACGCCTCCCCGCACTCGAGAGGGAAGTGAAGCGTCTTCACAGCTACGATGTGCCGGAGTTCATCGCTCTGCCCATTGCTGCCGGATCGAGCGATTATCTCCGTTGGCTCCAGGAAAGCGTCAGTCACCGCAACGTCCGTTGATTCGCCTCTAGTCCGCCCCTAGACAGCCTGAAAATTTTCGGAGGCTCCCCCGACAGACGGATAAAACGGCATGATCTTATCCACGCTCGTCATCTTCAAGGTTTCTTCGACCATTCCGTTGGGTCCGGCAATTCGCAGTATTCCTCCGGCCTTCTTCACTTTCGCGTGGCACATCACGACGATGCCGACTCCGGTGCTGTCCATCATTGTGATTTTGGAAAGATCGAAAATAATTTTCTTTCGGTTCTGCTTGAGCAGATCCGCCAGCGCCCACTCCACTTCCTGGCTGGCGCTTCCCATGCAAATCTTTCCTTCCATTTCCAGAACGCTGATGTCCGGTTCGATTTGCTTGCGCGCGATTTTCAGAATCATGGCGCCCTCGCTTTATTCGGGACCTGGATTGGCCTGCATGTTAGGTCAGGGGCTCAGCGGAGTCAACATTGGCTAAAGAAGACAGCGATTCATTTTGATTTTTTGGGCGGTTTCTTGGGTTTGTTTTTTCTTATCAGTCCTGCGGGCATCCCATCGCAGCAGGCGACGATGTGTACGACAATTCCGCCCTTATGACATAAACATATGCAGTCGCGTCTACTCTTCACCGTATAGTCTCTCCCGGATTCGATTCTAAACCTGAATTCCAGTCTGCGACTCCTTTTGCGCCTTTTCGCCCGTCGCTCGCGCTTCATTCGTAACGCAGCGACGTCATGGGTTCCATTCGCATGGCTCGCCGCGCGGGAATGTAGCCCGCCAGTACCGCAACGATTACCAGCAACACTGCGAATCCCAGCAGCACCAGAATGTCTGTTTGCACAATCCCGAATACCAAACTCGCCATGGCCCTGCTCACCGCGAACGAAATAGGGACTGCAATTGCTAATCCGATTCCCGTCAGTTTCAGCGCCTGCCCGAGCACTAAGCCCATCAAATCACCGGGATTCGCCCCCAGCGCCAGCCGGATTCCGATTTCTCGCGTCCTCTGCGCGACGCTTTCCGACAACACGCCGTATACGCCCACTGACGAAAGCGCCAGCGCCACCATCCCAAACACGCCCATCAAGATCCCCATGATTCGCACGATCGCAATCGAATCGGCCACTTCGTTTTCCAATGTGGTGACCCCGCGAAGCGCAATCCCCGGATCCAGTTTCTTCATGACTTCACGCACTGCCGCTACATAGCTCGTCGGGTTCGTTTCCGTTCGCGTTAGCATCGTGAGCGACGCTACCGGCGCCTGCGTAAACGGCCGGTAAATCACCGCTCGCGTTGTCGCGTTCCACCAATTTTGCCGCACGTCTCCCACGATTCCCGCCACGGTGATCCAAGGCTCGGCGGAATCGGGCGCGCCCAATTTGAATCGATGCCCCACGGCATCTTCTCCTGGCCAGAATTGCTTTGCCATCCCTTGGCTGATCACCGCTACCTCGTTACTATCCGCGTTGTCTGCATTCGATAGCAGGCGTCCGGCAACAAGGGGAATCTTCAGCGCGGGAAAATAATCCGCGCTCGCGATTTGAAGATCCGCCGATGGCTGGTCGCTGGCCTTCAGCTCGGGGCGCCCTTCGATGGTGAATACCGTTGTCTCGCTGTCCACATTGCTAGCGGGAGGGTTCGTCACCACCGCCGCGTTCCGCACGCCGGGCAGCGCGGCGGTCTGTTGCATTAATTGTTGATAGAAATTTCTGATTTTGGCCTTGTCCGAATATTCCTTGTCCGGCAGGTTGATTTCGATTCTCAACACGTTCGCCGGTTCGAATCCCTGATAAATCTTCGCCAGGTTTACAAAACCTTGAATCATCAGGCCCGCGCAGACCAGCAGCACCATCGCGAACATCACCTGCGCCACAACCAGCCCGCTTCGCAGCTTCCCTTTCGCTTGGCTTACTGTTCCGCGGCTAGCGTCTTTCAATGTTTCGCTCAGTTCCACTTTGCCCGTGTGTAATACGGTTGCCAGTCCAAAAAACAAACCGACTCCCAGCGCCAGCAGAGTTCCGAATGTCAGGACGTTTGCGTTCACTTGAATTCCATTCCAGCCCGGCACCCATTTCGTCCACCCTATGGGAATGCCCGTGCGCAGCGCCCGCACGCTCCAAAACGACGCCACAATCGCCACCCCGCCAGCGATGAGCGACAGCTCCAGCGCTTCGGAAACAAACAATTGCCCCAGCCGTCCACGGCCCGCTCCCAGCGCCGTGCGCACCGCAATTTCCCGCTGCCGCCCAATCATTCGCGCGAACACAAGATTCGCCAGGTTTGCGCACGCTAGCAAAAGCACGAATCCCGCCGCTGCTTGTAACAGGCTGAACATGGGAAGGGTGAAGAGGTACAACTCTTTTCGCAGCTCCAGCAGCGTGGCCACCCTTCCCGAATTAGTTTTGGGATACGCTGCCGCGAGGTTTTGCGAAATATTTGCGATAGCCGCGCGCGCCTGCCCCGCGCTCACTCCCGGTTTCAGCCGTGCCAGCACTTGGAGAGAAAGCTGGGCGCGATCCGCCTTCTCTTCCGGAGTCAAAGCGAGCGGTACCCAGATCTCCACGGGGACCGGAAAGCTGAAATCTTTCGGCATGATTCCGACGACTGCGTAGCTTTTCCCGTCCAGCACGACCGTCTTCCCGATCAACTGCGGATCTCCGCCAAATTGCCTTTGCCAGAGACCGTACCCCACTACTGCAACCTGATCAGATCCTGGCTGCTCCTCGCCCGGCGTAAATACTCTCCCGGCGGCGGGAGCTGCTCCCAATAATTCAAAGAAATTCGCGGCCACCCGCGTTCCAAGAATCGCTTGTGCATCGCCAGCTTTGTTCAAACTGAAATTACGCCAACCGTAGGTCGTCATTGATTCGAAGACTTCGCCCATTCCACGCAGATCCTCCGCGTCCGCCGCGGCGACGTATCTCGAATCGAATCCCTCGTCCGCGCCGCGGTACTCCCATACGCGCACGAGCCGGTCGAGGTCGTGGAATTTGTAGGGGTGCAAAAGCAGCGCGTTCACCATGCTGAAAACGGCAGTGTTCGCTCCAATTCCCAGCGCCAGCGTAAGCACGCTCAACACGGCGAACCCCGGGCTTCTTCTCAGCGTGCGCAGCCCGTACCGCAGGTCCGCCCCCAAGGTTTCCAGCCGGTTCACTTTGCGCTCGTCGCGGCACTCTTCTTTCACTTTTTCGACTCCGCCAAATTCGCGTCTCGCCGCGCGGCGCGCTTCTTCTGACGTCATCCCCGCAGCAATGTTTTCTGCGATTTGGCGCTCGACGTGAAACTCCAGCTCCTGATCGAGCTCCAGCTCGAGAGTGCCTTTCCGAAACAACGACCGAATTCGATGAGAAAGTTTCTCTAGCCAGCGCATGATCTCGCTCCTTCCAATCTACATCGCCTCGCAGACCACTCGGATCCCGGTCACCGTTCACTCATACCGCAACGCCACCATCGGATCCACGCGCATTGCGCGTCGCGCTGGGACATAGCACGCCAGCGCCGTCACTCCCGCCAGCAGGATAATCACTCCTCCGAAGGAAACTGGGTCGTTCGCGCTCACTCCATAGAGCGAGTGCTGCAGAGTCCGTGATAGCGCAAGCGCCGACGCCAAGCCCAGCGCGGCTCCCAAGGCATACAGTTTCATTCCTTGTGAAAGCACTGTACGCATCACGTCTGCCGGCTCCGCACCCAGCGCCACGCGCACTCCGATCTCCTGCGTGCGTTGCGTCACCACGAACGACAGCACCGCGTAGATTCCCAATGCAGCTAGCAGCATTGCCATTCCTGCGAAGCTGCCAAGCAGCGAAGCCTGCACTCGCCGCGCCACCAGGTTTTCGTCCACGAAATTCGCCAGCGGCATCACATCCGCGACTGGTTGTTCCTTGTCTACCGCCCAAACTTCCTTCCGCACCGCTTCTGCGAGCAACATGGGATCGCCTGGGGTCCTCACCGCCAGGTACTCCGGCTCATATCCGAAGTCCGACTGCTGGTAAGGCAAGTACATCTCGGGCCGTGCAGGGACGTCGAGCCCCGCCTGATGCACGTCGCCCACGATCCCCACGATCGTGATCCACGCAGGTTTTTCGGTGGGATCGACACAACACGAGAATCGCGTCCCCACGGGGTCCGTGCCATGCCAGAACCGCCTTGCCATGGTTTCGTTGATAAGCGCCACCGCTTGCGTTGCCGTGTCGTCGTGTTCGTCAAACACCCGTCCCCGGATCAGTTTCATTCTCAGCGTTCGAATGTAGTCCCTGCTGACGACCCTCACATTGGGTATCGGCCGCTGCCCCGGCTCAGGGACGCCTTGATTTTCGATGGTGATCCCCGTCGCTCCGCCGGAGTTCGTCAGTGGAACCCATGTTGTGTAACCTGCCGCGACGACACCTGGAAGGTGGCCGACCCGTTCCAGAACTTGATCGAAGAATGCTTTCCTTACCGCGAACTTCTCGTATTTTTGCCGCGGCAGAGGCGTGCGCATCACGAGCACGTGATCTGCCCGAAAACCCGGATCGAGGTGGTACAAATTTTGAAGACTCCGGATCATTAGTGCTGCGCCGCTCAACAGGACGATCGCCAGCGCTACTTCACACACCACGAGCACGTCTCGCAGCCGCCGCCCTCCCGGAGCAACGCCATCCCGCCCGCCGCCCTGCTTCAAGGAAGAAGTCAGGTCAACACGCGATACTCGTAGCGCGGGAAAAACTCCGAACATAGTGCCGGTGACAATAGATATGGCAAACGTGAACAGCAGCGCGCGGATGTTTACTTCGCTCCCGCTCAACGGCGCGATCCCCGCTGGAATCAGGCTTGTCAACAAAGGAATTCCCCAGAAAGCGAGCACCAGCCCCGAGCCTCCGCCGAGCGAAGCCAAGAGCAGGCTCTCCGTCAGCATCTGCCGGATGACGCGCCCACGGCTCGCTCCCAGCGTCAAGCGGATCCCGATTTCTCTTCGCCTTCCGGCCGCGCGCGCCAGCAGAAGGTTCGCCACGTTCGCACACGCGATCAGCAACACAAAACAAGCGGCTCCCACAAGCACAAGAATCGCGGGGCGGGAATCTCGGGAAATTTCTTCGCGCAACGGAACCGCGTAAGCCCCGATCTTCGCGTTCTCGTCGGGATGTTCCTTCTCGATCTGCTTCGCAATCGTTTCCAGATTTGCATTCGCCGTCTTCAGGGGTGTTCCGGGTTTCAACAGTGCGACCACGTTCAGAAAATGATTCCCGTGATTGGCTAATTGTTCTTTGGTGAATCGCGCGGGAACCCAAAGCTCGGCCTCGCGGTCCGGAAACTGAAAGCTTTGCTGCATAATCCCAACAATCGTGCATCGTTCATAGTTGAGCCAAATCTCTTTCCCGATGACCTGCGGGTCGGCCCCGAATCTTCGCGCCCACAGCTCATGACTCAAGATCACCACGCGGACGGCTCCCGGAACGTCATCATCCGCTCGAAAGTCGCGTCCGAGGATAGGCTTCGCTCCCAATACGGAAAAAAGATTCGCGGTGACGATTTTCCCGCGAAGTTCCTCGGGGTTGCCGCTTCCGGTCAGATTGAACGAGCCGCTGTAGGAAAGGGCGGCCATGTCCTCAAAAACCTCATTTCGCGCTTTCCAGTCGGAAAAATCGCCCAGGGAAGGCGTGTCGTGCGGGAATCCATAGCTCGCCGCGTCTTCCCACACCATTACCAGCCGCTCCGCGTTCCGGTAGGGAAGCGGCCGCACCAGCACCGCATCGGCAATGCTGAAAATTGCCGTGCACGCCGCGATCCCCAGCGCCAGAACCGCCACCGCAAAAAATGTGAACCCAAAGTTCTTGCGCAGAGTGCGCAGCCCATAACGCACGTCTTGAATCACCGCCTCGGAGAAATTCACGCGCCGTTCATCGCGGCATCCTTCCTTAACCTGCTCGACGCCGCCAAATTCGCGCATCGCCGCCCTCCGCGCCTCTTCCGCCGTCATTCCCGCCGCGATGTTTTCCGCGATTTGCCGCTCCAAATGGAATCGCAGCTCCTGATCGAGTTCCTGCTCGACAGCGCCTTTCCGGAACAGCGACCGAATCCGGTGAGAGATTTTCTTTGCCATGCGCATGCCGCGTCCCTCCTTCTCAGGCCGTCTTCAGAACCAGCCCAATCGCGACCGATAGCCGTTCCCAATTGGCTTGCTCGTCTCGCAAATATTTCTTCCCGGCCTTCGTCAGGGAATAATATTTTGCCCGCCGGTTATTTTCCGATTCGCCCCACTCCGCCTGGATCCATCCTTGCTGCTCCAGTCGGTGCAGGGCAGGATAGAGCGCCCCCTGATTTACCTGCAGGACATTTCCGGATACTTGCCGGATTCGCTGCGCGATCGCCCATCCGTGCATGGGCTCCAGCGCCACCGTTTTCAGGATCAGCAAGTCCACCGTGCCTTGCACAAGGTCTGTCGGTTTGCTCATGGACTCTCCTCTCAGTTACTGAGGGGGAGTCTACCTCCACTCCTGTCATTAAGCAAGGGGAACGTGTCCGCGGCCTTGGCGGGTTGCTGAAGAGGAATTGGCTTGGAGAAACAAAATCAGCGGTTAGCGAAAAACGCGTAAACGGCAGGCGACTGAAATTGTTGAAGTTGCGATTCTTCGGGCATCCCCGGCACCGGGACCTTCTTGGGTCCCGCCGGGACGCAAAATGCGCGCTTCATCGGATGCCCTCAGAATGACAGGTCTGCCTTTTTCAGCAGTCAGCTAGAGGTACAACAATGCCTGATCCAGGTCCGCAATAATGTCTTCGACGTCTTCGATCCCCACGGAGAGCCGCACCAGTCCCTCGGTGATGCCCACGCGCTCGCGCACTTCCACAGGCATCGAAGCATGCGTCATCACGGCCGGCAGCGAAATGAGCGTTTCCACGCCCCCCAGGCTTTCTGCCAGGGAACAAATCTTCACCTGGTTCAAGAAGCGTCGCGCTGAGTCCAGCGAGCCCAGATCGAACGCCAGCATGGCGCCGGGTCCGCGTTGCTGCTTGCGCGCGATTTCGTGCTGAGGATGAGTCGGCAGGCCCGGGTAATACACTTTGCGCACTTTGGGGTGCGCGTCAAGGTGCCGAGCCACCGCGATGCCGTTGGCGTTGTGCTGCAGCATGCGCACCGCCAGCGTTTTGACGCCGCGCGAAACCAGGAAGCAATCCATCGGCGCCAGTCCGGTTCCCGCCGAGCGCTGGATAAAATATATTTTCTCGGCGTCTTCCGGCCGTGTGAGGATCGCTGCACCTCCGGTCGCGTCACTGTGCCCGTTCAAGTATTTCGTCATCGAGTGCACCACGATGTGCGCACCCAGCTCGATCGGCCGTTGCAGATACGGGCTCATGAAGGTGTTATCCACCACCAGGGTGATGCTGCGCTCGTTCGCCAGTTTGGCCATCGCCGCGATGTCCGTCACCCGCAGCGTGGGGTTCGTGGGAGTTTCCACGTACAACATCTTCGTGTTCGGCCGCAGAGCCGCCAGTACCGCCTGTGGCGAAGACGTATCCACAAAACTGAACTCCAACCCGAAATGCACCAATAGTTGCGTCGAAAGACGAAACACTCCTCCATAAACCGCTTCGGAGATGACCGCGTGTTCTCCGGGCCGTAACAACCGGAACACCGCGTCGATTGCTGCCATGCCTGAAGAGAAAACGTAGGCCGCATGCCCCCCCTCGAGCTTTACGATCGTCCGCTCCAGCGCCTTCCGGTTGGGATGATTCGTGCGCGCGTAGTCGTACCCCTTCGTTTTTCCCAACTCCTCCTGCACGTACGTCGAGGTTTGATAGATGGGCAGGACGATCGATCCTGTAGCGGTATCCGGTTCCTGTCCAACGTGAATTGCGTTCGTTGCAAAACCCATCTTTCTCTCCTCTTGATCAGCCGTTTTGAATAGGGTTACTCAGTGAAATTCGCGCTGCATTCCCTGGCATCATCCAAACTTTGCGGAGTCTCGTGGCATCACATCGCGCCCGCAGAGTGACCCGCTGTTTTCGCCCTGTAGATTCATGCAAAGGTACAAGACCCCCATCACTCAGTCAAATTGTCGTCGGCCCAAGTTTCCACGGAGGGGGCGAATTCTTCCCATTCACCGGGTCCCTCTCTTGTCAGCATACAAGGGGTGTTCCTGTTCCGTTAGTTGAGCTGCCGCTGGATCGCAAGAGCGCAAATTTGCCCTTGGCGGACTCTCCGGTGTAAATTCTGCCCCATGCGAAAAGCGAAGTGGTCTGTGAGACTTGTCCCGCTCTTTTTCTTGCCAGTACTTGCCATCAGCAGACCTTTTCCAAGTAGCCAGCAGCCAGCCCCGGACGCTCGCCTGTCCGCACCGCCAGACGGCGCTATTATCGAGCTCGATCGCGGGGAAGGCTATTTCAACGAACCTTCCATTGCAATGAATAGCAATGATCCCCAACAACTCATCGCGGCGTTCCAGTCTAATGCCACCGCGGCGTATTCGCGTGATGCCGGAAAGACTTGGACCGTGGCGAAGGGAACCGCCCCATCCGACTACAGAGTCTCCGGGGATGTCTCGGTCGCTTTCGATAACCAGGGCCGGGCCTTTCTGTGTTACATCGCGTTCGACAAGCTCGGAACGGAGAATTATTGGGCACGCGGGGCAACGCGCAACGGTATCTTCGTTCGGCGTTCAAAGGATGGCGGCAGGACCTGGGATAAAAATGCCGCCACAATAGTCGCCCAAAGAACCGAACCAGGAATTCCATTCGAGGACAAGCCATACATTGTGGCCGACTATAATGCCCATTCTCCCTTTGCGGGAAACCTCTATGTTGGCTGGACAGAATTCACTCTCACGAAAACGGTGATTCTTTTCTCGCGCTCTAACGATGGCGGGGCGACTTGGTCGAGTCCCAAAGAAATCAGCACCCATGAAGGACTGCCTCGCGACGATACTGGAGCGGTCGAGGGATTCACCGGCGCCGTCGGCGCTGACGGCACTCTTTATGTCGCTTGGGCCGACGGCTCAGAGATCGCCTTCGCAACCTCCACCGATGGCGGCCAAAGTTTTTCTTCTTCACTCGCCATCTTGAACACGGCACCTTCCTACTTCGCGCTTTCCGGAGCTTATCGCGCCAACGGTTTCCCGCAGATCGGGATCGATCCGCGTTCGAATCGACTGTTTGTCAGTTGGGCGGACTATCGCAATGGCGACCTGGACGTATTCGTTTCCACATCCAACGACCGAGGAAAACGATGGTTGGAAGCTACTCGTGTGAATTCCGATCCGCTGCACGACGGCGCCGATCAGTTCTTTCAATGGATGGCGGTCGATCCGGTGGATGGCTCGGCGAACCTGGTCTTCTACGACCGGCGTTCCGACCCGGAAAACCGCAAATGCAATCTGGTTCTCGCGCGATCCACGGATGGCGGACACACGTTCGCGAAGTATCTTTGGACGTCGAAGGCATTCGACCCCCAGGGGGACTTCTTCGGAGACTACAACGGCATCGCCGCGTATGCCGGACGCGTGTACGGCATCTGGAGCCGCTTTGCTCGCCCCGATGAGGATGCGGAAAAGTCCCCGGGCCGCGCTGAAACAAGTCCGCCGAACAAGGTCACGCCGGGAGATGGTAAACAGGAGACCGAAAACTCAAATTTTACAGAGAAACCGGAATCACAACAGAAGCCTAAGCGGAAAATTCAGGTGGTCGAGATTGGCGTGGCGGACTTCTCTCGGCGTTGAATCCGCTCTTCGGATTTTCTCTTCGCTTGCATGGCTTCCCACCCGCGGAGCAGCGCCGGGTGTTCCGTTCGGCATCGAATGGTATACCGGCTTGGCTTGACCCGCTCCAGCCTTCCGTGGAGGATGGAATAGTGCAAATAATGAAACCCAGGCCAGTTCTCCTCCCGCATCTCTCTCTTCCCTTGGCCTTTGTATTCATAGGCGCCGTTCTGTCTGTCGTTCGTGCGCAGGACACTCCCGCCCCGTCGCAGAAGCAGCAGACCCAGCCGTCTAACGCGGCTAGCCGCCTCACCATCGAAGTCACCGGAGGCGAGAACAACGTGCCCGTTGAGAATGCCAGCGTCTACGTGAAGTACATCGAAGAACGCAAACTCCGGAAAGACAAGAAATTGGAATTGAGTGTGAAAACAAATCGGGAGGGCATCGCCCACGTTCCCGATGCCAATCTCGGCAGAGCGCTGGTTCAAGTCGTTGCGGATGGTTGGAAAACCTATGGTCGATGGTTTGATGTCACCGATCCAAGACAAACCATCAAGATTCACCTTGAACGCCCGCCGAAGTGGTACTGACTCCGTGGTTTTCTCGAATCTCTTCTTTTTTTGTTGCTCTGTTGCTGTCCTGCACTCAAATTGTGCAAACCGGAAAAGACCGTTGAAGCAAGTGCAGTTAGCTCGCACCCAGCGCGCCTTTTCCACATACTTATCAACACTTGTGTTGAAAACTTTACGTCACCGAAATATTTTTCGCGGAATTCGGCACGCCGCGTGCCTCCCCTCGGCTCCTCCCGTGGCTTTGACCGTCACAAAACCGCGATGATACAGTACGTTCTCGGCTTCACCTCATGAACGAAACCTTCGAAGGACGTTTTTCGAAGTTCCAAATGCTCTGGGGAAATATTATTGCGCGTCCGCTCCGCAGTTTTCTCAGCGTCGCCGCCATCGCCATCCAAGTCATTCTCGTTCTTATGATTGCGGGTCTCACCACCGGCGTCCTTTCCGAATGGGGAAAACGCGTCGAAGGCGTGGGTGCCGATCTTTTCGTCCAGCCCCCAAACTCTTCTATTTTCTTTGCTTTCTCCAGTGCTGTGATGCTGGAGTCTTTCGGTGACCAAATCGCCTCCCTCTCTCAGGTCGATGAGGTCGCTCCTACGCTTACCCTCATGGATCAAAAAAACTTCGTACTTGTATATGGTATTGACTACCAGCGTTTCAATGCCCTCAGCCGCGGCTTTCTTTTCCGTGCCGGCCGGCCGTTTGAGGCTCCCAACGAAGCTTTGGCCGACGACATCGTGGCCCAAACCCGCCACCTCAATGTTGGTGACACCGTATCCCTTTTGAATCATCCATTTACCATCACCGGCATTGTGGCCCACGGCAAAGGCGCGCGTTTTTTCATTCCCCTAAGGACTGCCCAGGACATCGCTGGCGCCGATAAACGCGTCTCCATGTTTTATGTGCGCAGTAAAGGAGATACGGACGGCACTCGCGCCGCAATCCTCAAGCTCGCTCCCGATAATCGTGTGCGTTCCATTTCAGAATACATTTCGCTCATGAACTCTTCCAATCTTCCCGAATTGAAACCTTTTATCCGCACTATGGTTGGCTTGGGTATCGTTATCAGCTTTCTCGTCGTTCTGCTCAACATGCACACCATGGTGCTGGAACGCACTCGCGAGATCGGCATTCTCAAAGCTTTAGGCTGTTCCCGTCTGGATATCATCAAGATGCTATTGGGGGAGACGTTTGTACTTACGCTTCTCGGCAGCACCCTGGGCATCGCCGTCACATTCCTTACACAGGCGATCCTCAAGGAATCCAATCCTGCCCTCACGATTCTTATTTCTTCGCGCTGGGTCATGCAGTCCATCGCGCTGGCGCTGGCCGGCGCCGCTGCCGGCGCGCTCTATCCCGCGCTGCGCGCATCAAGCTACGACCCGGTCGTCGCCCTCGCCTACGAATAGCCCTCACTCTGCGAGCAACAGAGAACCTTCTCGCCGCTGCTTATCAGTGGTACGCTCCGGCCAGGACTGTGGCTATTCCTGTTCATCTTCCGTTCTGGGCGAGGCTCACTTTCTCCGCCGCATTGGTTTGCGCTTCCCTCACACGGGCACAGGAGCCTCAACCTCCTTCTCCCTCGCCTTCGCCTTCCGATGTCGTTTCACAGGTTCCTCCGGGCGCCCCTTTGCCCTGCGTCCAGCCTGCTCCTATGCCCAGTTGGGAGGACTACAACGGAAAATTCAGCAAACTCGTTGGCACTTTTGCCCGTAAACTCGAGCGCAAATCTGTCCACCCGCCGCATTACAAACCTGGCGCCGTGCTTTGCACCCTCGGAGCAAAAGACAAGTTCTTTCTTTTCTTACAGGACACCATTGATCCCGGCACGATCCTCGGCGGAGCTTTCAACGCCGGTATCGGTCAGGCCTCAGACGATGATCCCTCATATGGCCAGGGCGCTGCCGGCTACGGGAAACGCTTCGCCGCTAACCTTGCCGATCAAGCTCAGAGCGAATTTATCAAGGACTTCGCCTATGCGCTCATCTTCAAGGAAGACCCGCGCTACTACCGCTTAATCCACGCCAGCACCGGGAAACGTCTGCTTCACGCCATTGATCATGCTTTTGTGGCTCACCGCGAAGACGGCACACGCATGTTCAACGTTACCCAATGGCTCGGAACCACCACCTCGGCAGTCCTCAGCAACACGTACCACCCCGACAACCACCGCGGCGTCGCTCCTACGGCCAGCCGCGTGGGCTTCAGCGTCCTCAACGACATGGGGTACGACATCCTCCGCGAATTCTGGCCCGATATTTCCCGCAAGTTCAAACTCCCTTTCCGTGGCCAAGCCACCACCGAAGACCCCGCCGCCGTTCCTGCTCCCACCTCCCGCTAAGCTTCTATGCGTTCCTGTGCGCACTTTTTTGCGTTAACCTATGCTCCTGTAACGCGGTTCCCGGCAGCGTGAATTCTTGGGAGCGCCGACATGAGCTCATTCCGCAAAACCAACCTGAGCGATCTACCCGAGTGTTGGCCTGCCCTGCCTCTCGACGCCTGGAAGGACACCTATTCCACGCTTCACATGTGGACCCAGATTGTCGGCAAGGTTCGCCTGGCGCTCACTCCAACGGTGAACCACTGGTGGAATGTTCCGCTGTACATCACCTCGCGAGGTCTCACCACTTGCGCCATCCCCTACAATGGCCGCATTTTTGAGATTCAGTTTGATTTTATCGATCACGCGCTCCTGCTCCAAACGGACGACGGCCAGAACAAAACGCTTCCCCTCATCCCTCGTTCGGTCGCGGATTTCTATCAGGAATTTATGGCCATGCTGCGGTCTATGGATATTCAGGTCAAGATTTGGAAGATGCCCGCCGAAATTCCCAACCCGATACCCTTCGATCAGGACCGCGTTCACGCCTCTTACGATCCCGAGTACGTCCGCCGCTTCTGGCAAATCCTTGTCTCCGTGGACCGCGTCTTTGACGAGTTCAGGTCCCGCTTCATCGGCAAGTGCAGCCCGGTGCATTTTTTCTGGGGCAGCTTCGACCTTGCCGTAACCCGTTTTTCCGGCCGCCGCGCCCCCGAGCGCGCCGGCGCCGACGTCATCACCCGCGAAGCATACTCGCACGAAGTCAGCAGCGTCGGCTTCTGGCCCGGCGGAGGCGAGGTTCAGGGAGCCGCCTTCTATTCCTATATAGCTCCCGAACCGCAGGGCTTCCGCAACTCCCCCGTCCTCCCCGAAGCGGCGTTTTACCATTCCAAGATCAACGAGTTCCTTCTCATGTATGAAGATGTACGCCGGGCCGCGTCTCCCAGCACCGCGCTCCTTGAGTTCTGCCAGAGCACCTACGAAGCCGGCGCTCGCCTCGCAAACTGGGATCGCGGGTCCCTGGAAAAAACCACCGACTCCTCCGCTCGCGCCGTTCCATAAATCCTGCGGGCACGGTTGACCCGTCCCGGTTCAGCATAATTGCTCAGGCCCGGTCCAATTGACCCATGAGTGTCCACTTCTAGGAAAAAAGTTGCACACTTCGAGTTTTCATTGGCGCTCGCGTCGATAAACTGTAGCAAACAAAGTCCTTACGTCATCAAGAGGGGTCGAGATTGGTAGACGGATTGCTCCTCTGATAGGTCTGGTAAGGTGTATGTCAGGGGGTCTGCTTGTGAAAATCGTACGCTACTTTCTGCTTCTGGTCATTCTTGGGTCATCTTGCGTTTCGGCGCAGGCCGACGGTATAGACCCTAAGTTCGTTCCTATCGGCGGCAGAGGCTCAATTATTCTAACCTCACCGACGGATCCAGCCTTCCAGTTCAGCTTCACCAAGAATGGAAGCGTTGGGACTGTGGATTGCGGTTCGTTTGGCGGTCCTTCCGATAACCAATGTATTAATCCCGAGAACACCGAGTTCGTCAATTTTAGTCATCAAACGTGGACCTCCATTACCCTGGACTTTACTCAGCACTCCGCTGGTCTTATCTTCACGCCGTTCGACAATGCCGATACCATTGATCCCTACTTTCTGCACTCCGCCTCGGGGTTTCTCGAAAATGGCGATCCTTTTGTGACTTTCTTCGGAACCGATTCGACACACCCGGGCATCGAATCCGCCGATTCCTGTGTCCCACAAGAGGAGGGCCCCCCCATTTGCTCGGGGCCGACCATGGGATCACTCTACTTGTTCGATTTCTCAGTCTTGTCTGACGTTACTGACATGAGCGATGGGCAAAGTTTTGCTACTCAGGGCAGCGCCACTACTCCGGAACCTGCCACAGTTTTGTTTGCGCTGGCCGGCGGTGTGGTTCTCTTTCTCCTCAAACGGCCATAGGGTGTGCGGGTCATACCTGCCATAAGCAACTCAGCTGGTTTTCTCGGTCGCACGTTTGCCGGTCCACATAGTCGGATATTTTGCTTCGAACTCACGCCGTGGACGTGAGGTGCGCCGGAGCTTTGATTTTGAGCCTAGCGCTTCTTGGAAGGGAATCGCTTCATCAATGCCTGGAAATCTAGACGGGGTTGGAGTGGGGCGAACTCAGGCTCCACTTCCACATCGCTTGGCGAAAAGCCTTTCTCAAGTGCAGCTTGGAGCTGCTTGACAGCCTCTTCAGACTGATTGTCAATTGTGTCCACTACGGCCGAAATATAGATCAAATAGACATTCGAGCGATCGATTGCTCGCGCCTTCTTGACGAACTCCTTTGCCTGCTGGAGATCTCCTTTTTTGGCATAGTACAAGGCCAATTGACCCACAACGTTGGCGTCTCTAGGATTTACACGTAGTTGCTTGTAAGCCAACCCGATGGCCTTCTCATACATCGCCTGCGCCTTAACCCTGTCACCGGCCAAGCGGTAGCCATCGGCAAGATTCCCCACGAGGGTTTCATCCTCGGGACTCATTGCAACCGCCTTTTCGAACATAGGCAACGATTCTGGGAAGCGCTTTAAATAGAAATATGCAGTGCCAAGATTCGTGTAAGTTTCGGCGGAGGGCATGATCTGCAAGGCCTTTTGGAAGGCCGAGATGCTGTCCTCATACTTTCCCTGGCTAAAATATGCCATCCCCAGGTTGTTGTATCCGGCTGAATTGTCCGGCTCGACTTGGACGACTTGGGCATACGTCTTCACAGCCTTGTCCGCCTCCCCAAAGGCAAGTTGGGCATTTCCAAGTGCTGCCAGATTGTTCCAATAGTATGGGTTGAGGTCGACCGCTTTCTGGAGTGCCTGCAAAGCTTCTTCTTTCTGACCATTCTCTCTGTAGGCATTTCCCAAACGACGATAAGCTTCGTCGGAATTGGGTGCCAATTCCAACGCCCGCTTGTTTTCTGCTATGGCCTGTACGTTTTGTCCTGTTGCGGAATAGGCGCTTCCGAGTGCGGCGTGCACTTCGGGGAGTTTGTCGTTGAGCCTGGCGGCTTGTTTGGCTGCCTCAACCGCTTTTTCCGACCAGTACCTGTCTTTTTTTTGGTCATACATCATGAGATTTGCGTCGGCCAGCCCTGAGTAGGCGAGCGCGAATCCGGGATCCTTCTGCAGGGCGTTGCTGAAATTGTTCATCGCTGCTTGAATATTCTTCTCGGACGCACTGCCGCTCAGTGCGTTGCGCCCCTTCAGATATTGGTTATAGGCCTCCACGTTCTCGGTGGGGTGCGTTGACGCGGCGGCCATCTCCTCGTTGCTGGGCTTTGCCTCCAGCGCGTCGACCAGACGCGCGTAGATTTGATCCTCGATAGTCAGCAGATCGCCGGTCACGCCCGCGAATTCCTGGCTCCAGACCAGCCGGTTGTCAGATACATTTTCCAGGTTGACCGTTATCCGGAGATTATCTCCGGAGCCTTGCACCGTTCCATGCACAATCAGGTTCACGCCTAATTCCTTCGCTACTTGCGGAAGTGGAATCTTCGGGTCGGTCTTGGCTGCTTCCGCCGAGGAGGCCAGGCGCACGTCTTTCAACTGGAAGAGTTTGGCGGAAAGTGCTTCCCCCAATCCGTCCGCCACGTATCCCAACGATGTCGCATCCCCCAGCACTCGAAACGGCAGCACCGCCACAAACTTGCCTTGCGAAAGAGAAGGTAGACCAGACTTGTTTTCCGCAACGCTGGTGCTTCCGGATTTGCCTGGAATGATTAAGAGCCGCGTGCTGGGTATCGTGAGGAACAGAATCAGCAACGTCGCCACGCCTGCTCCTGCGAGCAAAATTCGACCCCGCGGAAAACGTGAAGCTGCCGCTGGTTTGGTCCGCGTGGCTGCGCGTAGCAGCGTGGGTGCGACAGTCCGCGCGGCGGTGGGCGACTCATGACCCAGGTCTTCGAGGATCTCCCTCGCGCTGGAGAAACGCAGCTCGCGATCAATTTCCAGGCACTTCATCACTACGTCGTTGATCCCACTTGGGATCGTCGGATCCAACTCCGCGGGAGGCTGAGGCCGCTCCTGTGTGCGTTTCAAGAGCGTCGCCATGGCCGTGTCCGCCTTGTAGGGCGAAATGCCGGTCAGCAGCTCGTAGAAGATGATGCCCAGGGCGAACAGATCCGAGCGCGCATCCACCTTCATGCCCTTGGCTTGTTCGGGAGACATGTATTCCGGAGTGCCCATCAATGCGCCGGTCTGTGTCATGCCTGGGGTTTCAAGGGAGTGCGCGATGCCGAAGTCCATTACGTAAACGCGATCCTTCGCGTCGAGCATGATGTTTTGCGGTTTCAGGTCGCGGTGAACCACTCCCGCGATGTGCGCGGCCTCGAGCGCGCGGCAAACCTGCGCGATAATCCGCACGGCTTCGTCCGGGGAAAGTTTGCCTCTTTCACGGAGCATCGCACGGAGGTCGCGGCCCTCGACGAACTCCATGGTAATAAACTTGAATCCCTCGGCCTGTCCCAGGTCGAAAATACGAATGACGTTGCGGTGACTAACTTCGCGTGCGAGGATCAGCTCTTGTTTGAACCGGCGAAGTATTTCCGGATTGTTTGCGAGATCAGGACGGATTAACTTGAGGGCAACGAACCGCTCGAGCTCCATATCGCGCGCTTTATACACGGCCCCCATTCCGCCCTGGCCGAGTAACTCCAGGATTTCGTAACGGCCGGCCAGTTTTGTCCCCATGAGTTCCGCGCCTTGAGCGTAGGGGACGCCAGGCGGCGGAGTAACGACGACCGACCAGTTGGCGGTGCCGCGGGGTGTGGTGCCGGGGGATGGCGTGCCTCCGGAAACGGTCCCGCCCAACGTCTGGTCACTTAATGGTAGCGGCGTGCTGCACTTCATGCAGCTGGCGGCCGTAGCCGCGTTTTCCGTCTGACAAGCAGGGCATTGCATGGACTGGCAGTCTAACGCATCAAACTACCTCTCATTATGTGATTTCGTTCTGGAAATGCAAGAAGCAGCTAAGGATACGGCGAAGAGCCCACTGCCGGCGAGTGCCCACTCTTCCCCTAGCGCCGGGTAACAGCCCGGCCGCTTCTTGATCTTTCTCTAGGCTCCTAGGAGCAAGAGCATCACGACCGCAAATCGCTTGCGTCGGAGCCGTGCGCCCTTAACATGTCCTGTTTACTCCTTGGAACCTAACCGTCAAGAGTTCACAACCAATGGAATAAGTTTGGGATACTTCTAATAGGTCCTCAGCGATGGCTGTCCTTCGCTTGGGATTCGGTGAATGTCCAGAATTTGGACGCTTCCCTGATCGTTGAGGAGGCGACATGCCCGCTTCAAAAGAACATCGCGGAATCATCCTTGTGGCTGATGATAGCGAAGCTAACCGCGACCTACTCTCCGACCTGCTGAATCCGGAGGGTTACCAAGTCGTTTGCGCAGCTGACGGCAAGCAAGCGCTAGAGCGAGTGGCTAGTGACTCGGTTGATGTCGCGTTGTTGGATGTGGTGATGCCCGGCCGAACTGGATTCGAAGTCTGTCAGGCTATGAAGGCGAAGCCGGATACCCGCTTGATCCCCGTCGTGTTGCTCACCAGTTTGAACGGTGATGCTGACCGCATCCACGGCATCATGTGCGGTGCTGATGACTTCCTGACGAAACCCGTAAACAAGCACGAGCTGCTGGCTCGGGTGAACTCCCTGATGCGCTTGAAGCAATTCACCGATGAGCTGGACAACGCCGAGACCGTCCTGTTCAGCCTCGCGCTGAGCATCGAAGCGAAGGATCCCTATACCGAAGGACATTGTGACCGTCTTTCGAAATACTCCGTTGCGCTGGCGGAGAAGCTGGTGTTGCCCGAGAACCTGCGCGTCGCCCTGCGTCGTGGTGGCCTCGTGCATGATATCGGCAAGCTAGCCGTCCCGGAGAGCATCCTGCTCAAACCCGGGCCGCTGACCCCGGAAGAGCGAAAAATAATGGAGCAACACACAATCCAAGGCGAGCGAATTTGCGCCCCGCTCCGATCCTTCCGCCATGTGCTGCCGATCATCCGGCATCACCACGAAAAGCGGGACGGCTCGGGGTACCCGGACGGGCTGAAAGGTGACCAGATTCCGCTCACCGCGCGCATCCTTCAAGTCACGGACATTTATGACGCCCTGACTACGGACCGGCCCTACCGCAAGGCTCTTCCCCCGGAAGAGGCCTTCGCCATCATGCGCGAAGAGGTAAAACGCGGCTGGTGGGATGGTCCCTTGGTCGATCAACTTGAACTGCTTGTGCGCGAATCAGCACCTCAGTTGGCGGATGTGGGAGCCAAAAATGAGCGCTAGCTGCTTTCAGAATCGGCCCAGCAGAGAAATCGATTTTGACCGCCTGTACCAATCATCTATTTTTCGGATCGCGGCCACAATCACTCTCGTACTTCTGCTATCGCTCACGGTGGCAGGTCAGATGACGCGGGCCCAGGCCACGCAAAACGACCAGAACCCTCCCGACAACTTGAAGCAATTGAGCCTGGAACAACTCGGCCAAATCGAGGTTACAACAGCGTCCAAAGTGCCTGTGAAAGCCAGTCGAACTCCGGCTGCGATCTACGTCATTACCCAGGAGGACATCCGGCGCTCTGGGGCTACAAACATCGCGGAAGCCCTCCGCCTGGCGCCTGGTGTTGAAGTCGCACGAGTTGACTCCAATACGTGGTCCATCGGTGTGCGCGGATTCGAGAGCACTCTTTCCCGATCGGTACTCGTGCTTATCGATGGCCGAAGCGTTTACACGCCACTGTTCGCCGGCGTTTATTGGCAGGTCCAGGACACACTGCTTGAGGATATTGAGCGGATCGAGGTGATCCGAGGCCCGGGCGGTACCATCTGGGGAGCAAACGCCGTCAATGGGGTAATCAATATCATCACCAAAAGGGCTCAAGAGACCCATGGAACACTTGTATCTACCGGCGGAGGAAATATCGATCAAGGCTTTGTCAATTTCCGCTATGGTGCTGGCAACAGCAAAGGTTTTGACTATCGTGTATACGGGAAGGTCTTCACCCGGGGTCCTGAGTTTCATCCCGATCACCAACAGTTCGATGATTGGCGCATGGGTCAGACCGGCTTCAGGACGGATTGGGATCCACACAATCACGACAGGCTAACGCTTCAAGGCGATATCTATTCCGGCGACGCCGGACAACGCGTGGGGATCACGAATTATTCTCCGCCGTCTATGACCGATGTCCAACAGAACGCCGAGCTTTCGGGAGGCAATTTGCTCGGTCGATGGGAGCGCGAGTTAGGTTCAGGGTCCAACATGCAGTTGCAAACTTATTACGATCGTACGAATCGGAAGCAGCCCAATTTTGACGAGTCTCGAGACACGTTTGACATCGATTTCATCCATCAGCTGACTCTACCGGGGCGGCAGGACTTCTTGTGGGGCCTCGGAGCGCGCCTGAGTTCGGGCAATGCTTCCACGGTCGTACCCACCGTTGTGTTCACACCGAATCACTATACGGAAAAGCTCTACAACGCATTCATCCAGGACGAAATCCCTATTGTTGGAGACCAGCTTTCGCTGACCGTTGGGTCCAAATTCCTACATAACAACTATAGCGGCTTCGAGATCGAGCCGACTGCACGGCTCTTGTGGACCCCGAGTTCACGGCAAACCGTGTGGGGAGCCGTCACTCGCGCCGTGCGCACTCCGTCCCGAATTGAAGAAGACCTCCAAATCACCGCACTGTTGGCGGCAAATCCGCCGACTTTTTTGCGCGTCATCGGCAACAGAAAGTTTTCCTCGGAAAGCCTGATTGGCTACGAAGCCGGATACCGAAGCCTGGTGGGGCCCAAGTTCCACGTGGACTTTGCCTTCTTCTACAACAACTATGACAATCTCCTGAGTGTCGAGCCTGGTGCGCCGTTCTCTGAAAGCACACCGCCCCCGCCACACACTGTTATCCCGTTTTTCTTCCGCAATGGGTTGCTAGGCCACACGACTGGATTCGAGATCGCTCCCGATTGGACCCCGACGCGCACTTGGCGGCTAAGAGGGTCATATTCGTACCTCCATATCGACTTACAGAAAAGCGGGGGCAGCCTGGACACTTCGGATTCGACCCAGGGGTCAAGCCCCCATCATCAGGTCGCGATCCAATCTTCTCTGGATTTACCCAAGAAGTTGGAATTTGATCAGACTCTCCGTTATGTTAGCGCCCTGCCGGCCCAACTGGTAGGAGCTTACACAACGGCCGATGTGCGGTTCAGTTGGCACGTCGCTCGATCCCTGGATCTCTCGGTCGTGGGGCAGAACTTGTTTCAACCTCATCACGCAGAGTTCGGCGGTGACCCCGGCTCCCTTGTCGGAATCGAGCGAAGCGCCTACATCAAGCTAACCTGGCAATCATGGCAAAGGTGAGAGAGAAGCGTATCCGTGGGACCGATGTCCTCCAACGCACCCCGCCGGGGTGCGTGACCGGTGACCGTCCACGGCCCTTCTCTCAATTCATGGCGCTGGCGGTCGTCTGGGTGCTCGTTGGAGCCTCATGCCTACATGCCCAACAAGCAAACACAAGGGAGTATGAGGTCAAGGCCGCCTACCTGTATAACTTTGGCAAGTTCGTTGAATGGCCGGCTAGAGTTACGGCTACCAGCGACATCTTCAGCATTTGTGTGCTCGGTGAAGATCCTTTCGGTGCGGCCTTCGATGCGACCACCTCCGGTGAGAGCATCAATGGGAAAAAGGTAGTGGTTAAGCGCATCACAAAACCGCTGGACGCGGTGAGTTGCCGTATTCTGTTCATCAGCTCGTCAGAGGAAAGCCGGCTCAAAGAGATCTTGGCGACGCTTGACGACACAAGTGTCTTGACGGTGAGTGACATCTCCCAGTTCACCCGGCGCGGAGGCATGATCCGATTCGTTATGGAGGCCAACAGAGTGCGTTTTGAGGTCAACCTGACGACTGCCGAGCATGCCGGCCTCACGCTGAGTTCGCAACTGCTCAAAGTGGCAATTAGCGTGAAGAGGAGTTCTCAGTCTGGAGACTGACATACGATGCTCAGGGTTACCGACCGCTCGATCACCAAGAAACTGACCAGAATGAACATGTTGGTCAGTGGCGCCGCCTTGTTGATCGCCTGTGTGGCGTTTGTTGCGTATGATCTTGTTACCTTTCGACAGGCCATGGTGTACAACCTCTCGATCCAGGCTCAAATGGCCGGATCCAATAGCGTCTCGCCGCTGTTGTTTAATGATCGACAAGCGGCGGAGAACACGTTGTCAGCGTTGATGGCTGCCCACAACGTCATATCGGCGGGAATTTACACGCTCGACGGACGCCCGTTCGCCACGTATTGGCGTGATGTCCATGGCCAAACCCTGACTCTGCCTAAGATGCCAGCGAGTCAAACCGAAGCACACTGGTTCAAAGATGGGCAGCTCGTGCTGGTCCGCACGATTGTGTTCCAGGGAAAGCCGACAGGCACCGTCTACATCCGTTCCGATTTACAGGAGATGACCCACCGCCTGAAGCGGTATGCGGGAATCGCCGCCATGGTGTTGTTGGCATCTCTCATTGCCGCGCTCCTTGTCGGTTCGATATTCCAGCGAGCAGTTGCTGAACCCATCGTGCATTTAGCTGAGCTTGCGCGAATTGTTTCACGCGACAAAGATTATGCAATACGGGCAACGCCAACCGGCAAACGCGACGAACCCGACATCCTGATCGGAGCGTTCAACGAGATGTTGGGGCAGATTCAGGAGCGCGAGGGGGCTTTGCAGCGGGCTCACGATGAATTGGAGCAACGCGTCAAGGAGCGCACCGCGGAGCTGGAAACCGCCAAGAAGGAGCTGGAAGAGTTTTCTTATTCCGTGGTTCGAGCAAAGGAGGAGGTTGAGCGCGCAAGCAAATTCAAGGATCAATTCCTCTCCACGATGAGCCATGAACTGCGTACGCCGTTGAATGCCGTTCTGGGTTTTTCCGACTTGCTCGCCGACGAGCGTTACGGCCCCCTCAACGACCGCCAGCAACGCTATGTCAGCCACATACACACCGGAGGGAAACACCTTCTCAAACTAATCAGCGATATTCTTGACCTTTCCAAGATCGAAGCCGGCCGCATGGAGCTTACCCGCGAGGATGTGAAGGTCGCCGCGGCCTTTACCGAAGTGATCAGCGCTCTTTACCCGTTGGCGGAGAAGAAATCGCAAGCATTACTCCAAGAGCTCGAACCTAATCTGTGCGTTCACGCCGACGCCATGCGCTTTAAACAAGTGCTTACGAATCTCGTCGGCAACGCCATCAAGTTCACACCAGAGGGTGGCCGTATCAAACTGGGTGCGCATCAAGTGGATAACCAAGTCAGGATCGAAGTGCGCGACAATGGCCCGGGCATTCCTCCTGAACAGCAGCAGCGTATCTTTGAAGCGTTCGTTCGCCTGGCGGAAGCAGGTAACGCTACGGAGGGCACAGGTTTGGGGCTAGCCATTACTTCCAGCCTCGTCGAACTGCATGGCAGCAAACTAGGCATCGAAAGTCAGCCCGGCGAGGGTGCCTGCTTCTATTTTTCCCTTCCGCTCATCACGATCACCCACGAGCAACCCGCTAAAATGGCCGCACCCGTGCCAAGGGCACCCAAAGCTCCGAGGATTCTCGTCATCGAGGACAATGCCGCGACGGGGCAACTCATCCAATCGCAACTTGCTTCTTCTGGTTATGAAACCCTGAGATGTGATCGGCCGGAACGCGCCACGCAGATGGCGGCGGAACACCAACCGGATGCCATCACTTTGGACCTGCTCATGAAACCCGTCCACGGGTTGGAGGTTCTGTTGCAACTGAAGAATGATCCGCGAACGTCAAAGATCCCTGTCATTGTCGTGACCATCGTGGATCAGCCGGGTATCGGAACTGCTCTCGGTGCGGACGAGTATTTGATCAAACCGGTGGACAAGGCGACCTTGCTGGCTGCCGTGGAGCGTTGCCTCAGGTCTCGCGGAGGGGCGGCGCCGGCAAGGACGATTTTGGTGGTGGAAGACGATGCATCCACCCTCGAGGTGATCGTCGAATTGCTCAGAGGGTACGGCTATGCAGTGAGTACCGCGACGGATGGCGAACAGGCTCGGGCCAGCGTGGCTCAATTCTTGCCGGAACTTGTCATTCTCGACTTAGTGCTCCCCAAGATCAGCGGTCTTGAATTGCTCGCGGAATGGCGTTCCAATCCTCGCACAGCAGAGCTTTCCGTCTTTGTGCTGACTAGCAAGGATTTAACTAAGGACGAGGAAAAATACATCCACGCCCATGCTGAATCGCTATTCCGAAAGCAGAATTCCTGGCGCGAACCATTGATCAGGCAATTGGAGCGCGTGGTGACCGCACCGTCCCTGGAGAACGCTTGAAACCTTGTATTCTCGTCGTCGAAGATAATGACCTCAACCGTGAGCTGCTCCGTGACTGGCTCGAGGTGGAGGGTTACGAAGTCTGGTCCGCGGCAGACCTGCAGTCCAGTTACGAGGTCTTTGCCAAGCGGATTCCCGATGCCGTCTTGCTCGATATCAATCTCGGTAAGGACAACGGTCTCGATCTCATCGCTTGGATGCGCCGGAAACCCGAGATGCGCGAGGTCCCCGTAATTGCCGTGACGGCGCACGCTCTGGTAGCGGAGCAGGAGAGCATCCTGCAGGCAGGTTGCAGGGCGTGCCTCTCGAAACCCATCGACTTTAAAAAACTTGGAGAAGAGTTGAACCGCTCGTTGCAAGATCGCACCGTGCCTCGGCCCAATTCCTAGCCCCATTTTTTCGCGCTCATCCCCGTTTGCGGTTTCCCAAGAACATGTACCGGCCCTGAAACATTCACTACCTTGCGGCAACTTGCTTCGATTCATTGTGCGGCGCGTTCGTTTGCAACACGCGAACGAGGTGGCGGCCGGAAGCGGGAACCGCAACTTCGTGCTCCAGCAAGATGGCCCTGGCCGAAATCTTACGGCCGTAAATCCGTGCGTTTGCCTTGTTGTCTGGGCGCAGCGTGGAACCCTCGAGAGAAACGCCGGCAAATAGTCCGCGGGAACGCGAATAGCTAACGATCTCCGCGCGCATCCAGGCATCGGTATTTGCGGAAGCATCGCGGCCTTTGGGACCTGCAGCGGCGGATGCGTCTCCACCCAGCTTGATCTTGCTGCTGAGAATGGAAGCCGCACCTCGCTGGTTCATGACCAGAAGAATTAGGTCGGTGGCTTCGCCGCCAATTTGCATTCCGATGCTATCGCCTTCGAGGGCGTACATCGCGGGAGATCCCCAAGGTCCATTGAATTCCTTGCCGGCGCGGCAAACCATCGCTCCGCGGCCGTAGTCTTTGCCCATTCCGAAGGCCACCTTCAGTAGGGAGGGGAATACAATGACGCACTCGGCTTTTGCCAAGACTTGTTGGGGTAGATTATCCGGGATTTTCAAGATTTCCTGCATGACCAGGCCGCACTTTTCGAGGCGCCTTTGTTCTTTGGTTGCGGCATAAACCGCGCTCGCGGCCAAAGAAAGACACGCAGCAATCGCAAGATATCGTTTCATCGCTTGCCTCCATTGCCAGAAATGTTTTTGCAAACGTTGATCTTCGTCGTCCGCAAAGCTTGTGAGGGCGGTGGATATCCAAATGAAGAGGGTGAACCGGCCAACACATCAACCTTTTTCTGCATGACCATCTTAAGGGCGGCTGAGACGCGCGTCTGTGCACTTGGAGACAGATGGGAAGTTTGTGATTGGCCATTCTCCATGGGGCGGGGAACTCAAGCTAGAGACCAGGGTGGTGTTTTCTCCACTTGGCAGTACTGAGCTGTGCGGTAAGGGACATCATTCTTTCGGGTTTGCCTGCAGCATGGTGTTCCCCAATGCAATCCTTCCTGTCTACTTGAGGTTCTATTGGAGAACACCATGCTTACACTCAGAGGAGCCGCTTTCGCTCTATTTCTTCTTCTGGCTCCGACGTTCGCTTCGCCCCAATCAGAATCTCCAGACAAGCAGAGCGACTCAACGCCGCCGCAACAGGCCTCGCCGTCGGGAAGCTCCGTGGCGTCCGCTGCGCAATCGGACCCCGGTATCCTGCCGGCGCCCGAGGTGACTTTGGCGGCTCAAGGGCCGGGCCCAACGCCAGCCGACCAAAAAATCGATAATTCCACCGGCAAGCAGACCACGCGCATGTTCGGGATCATTCCAAATTTTGCGGCCGTCAGCGCCGACACCGTGCTTCCTCCACTAACTACCCGCGCGAAATTCGTGCTCGCCACTCAAGATAGCGTGGATTATTCGTCGTTCATTTGGACGGGAATCCTCGCCGGCCAGAGCATGGCTTTGAACTCGTATCCCGAATTCCACCATGGGCCCGCCGGGTATAGCCGCTATTATTGGCGGGCGTTTGCGGATCAAGCGTCGGGATCTTATTTCACGGAAGCAATAGTTCCCGCGTTGACCCACGAAGACCCGCGTTACTATACCCGCGGCCATGGAGGTTTTTTCCGCCGAGCGGGGTACGCGTTATCCCGAGTCGTCCTTACTAAGACAGATTCAGGACGAACAACCTTTAATTTCTCTGAGATTGTGGGGAATGCGATGGAAGCGGGGTTATCTAATCTTTATTACCCGGCGCAGGAGCGCGGCTTGCACAGTACGGCGATAAACTGGCTGTCACAGTTGGAAGCCGCGAGCCTCAACAACCTCGTCAGGGAATTCTGGCCCGATATCCACCATAAGCTTCAGAGGAAAAACTAGTCAGACGGTCACTGGCAGCAGTCCCACCTTTGCTTCGGAAGGCGCATCTAAGATTTAAAGCCTATGCGGAATTTCACTCGGCGGGATTTACTGAAACTCGGTGCGGCTGCAACAGTTGCAGAACTGGCGTCTTTGGCCTTGCACGGCTGCGGCGGCGGTTCTTCCATTTCTCCGGTGATTCCTCCGGGCCCGTCAGGTTGCTCCAAACTAACTGACATCGAACACGTCGTAATTCTGATTCAGGAAAACCGCTCTTTCGATCATTACTTTGGAAGTTACCGCGGCGTTCGCGGATTTTCCGATCCAAGCATGGCGTTCCAGCAGCCCGACCCGTCGAACACCACCGATCCACCTATCCTAAAATTGTTGCCATTCCATCTGGACACTTCGAAAACGAATGCAGCCTGCACGCACGACATCACGCACGCCTGGTTGCCGCAGCATCAAAGCTGGCACAACGGCGCGATGGATGGGTTCGTCACATCGCGACTTTTGAGCAATTCCAATGATGCGGTGCTGACCATGGGCTACTACACTCGCACGGACCTTCCTTTTTATTATGCCTTGGCCGACGCCTTCACGATCTGCGACAACTATTTTTGCTCCGTGATGGGCCCCACCGATCCGAACCGTCTTTACACCATGGCGGCTTCGATTGATCCCGACGGAAAGAATGGGGGGCCTGTACTGCAAACTCTCGGCCTAAACCGGTCCACATTTTTTGGACACTTGACTTACACAACGATGCCGGAGCAGCTGCAGGCGCGCGGAATTTCCTGGAAGGTTTATACGTCACCTGATTCCAATATTCTGAACACCATTTTCTCGGACAATGTTTTGTCGTACTTTAAGAATTTTCAAAATCCCGCGTCGCCGCTGTTTAAGAACGCGTTTCTGCCACAGTTTCCGGCCGATTTCATCAGCGACGCACTTTCCGGAAATTTGCCTCAGGTCTCATGGCTCATAGCCTCGATAGTGGACTCCGACCATCCTCCAGCTCCCTCGCTATTTGGTGAACTAACCTTGTCCGCGATACTAACCGCGTTGACGGCCAATCCAGCGCAATGGGCAAAGACGGCTCTGTTTGTCACGTACGACGAAAATGGGGGATTTTTTGATCACGTTCCTCCGGTCACAGCGCCGCCAGGCACAGCCGGTGAATTCATTACTGCTCCTACCGACCCCACCATAGTTGGCAATCCTCCTGTCCTCGGCCCTATAGGATTGGGTTTTCGTGTCCCCATGCTGATCCTCTCGCCGTTCAGCCGGGGCGGGTTTGTGTCTTCGGATCTCTTCGATCACACCTCGGTATTGCGATTTCTCGAGACGCGTTTTGGCGCGGAGGTGCCTAACCTGAGTGCATGGAGACGCGCGGCCGTAGGCGATCTGACGAGCGCGTTTAACTTCAAGAAGCCGGATACGTCCATTCCCACTCTGCCCTCCACGCTCCCGCCGATTTCGTCGATCCTGCAGGAATGCACGGCAAATCTCGCCGGTACGACGCCCTACACCGTGCCGAGCCCGCAGGTCGCTCCGACTCAGGAATCCGGTACCCCCACGCGCCCCAGCGGTGTTTGCTAATCGCGAGCGAGCCGCCCACCTTTCTGGAAAGTCCGCCAGCTGAACTTGGCAGCAAATTCGCTCCCTGGCTGGGGGGATTATTAAGGAGCTGTCAGCAAGAGGCGCCAGTGGTGGGCGGAGCTTGCAGGTCTGACAGGGATTTCTAGCTCTTCTACCTTATAACAGCCTTCGTATCAGCAACTTGCCAATGCGCGCTTTCGGTCACCGAGTTGCTTCCACAACACAGGTCAACTGGTCATTCATATTCCACCTACCCAAATGCGGGGCAGGTGAAAACGTGGAGAAAATTTGCGCCGTTTCTGCCCGCGATTCTCTACATCGCGATTCACCCCGCGCGCGCTTGCGGCGGGAGGAGGAAACTGAAATGAGCACGCCCACGGTCCCAAAACTTCTGCTTACATCGATCTTAACGGCAGCTCTTGTTTGCGCGCCGAACTCTGCCTACGGTCGAGATCGTGGGCGAAGCTCTCACGGAGGCGGTGGCTCGCACAGCGGCGGTTCTCACGGAGGTGGCCATTCCCACGGCGGCGGTGGTGGTCGTTCCCATAGTGGAGGTGGGGGCGGATCCCACGGCGGCCACTTCGGCGGCAAGAGTTTTGGCCGGGGGCTGTCAGCGGCGCCAAAGCAAAGAGGTGGCGGCTCATTTAGAAGTTCCAGTGGATTTGGCTCTCGTCCTAAGAGCAATGGCGGTTTCTTCGCAAGTCGTAGAGCGGGCTCGAATCGGTCCACTAGCGCTACATCAGCCTCGAGAAATTGGTCCGGCCAAAGTCGATCTTTCTGGGCAAGTTCGCCGAGATCGACATTCTCCTTCAATTCGAATCGGCCTTCCTATGCTGCGCTGGCATCGAGAGGCTGGTCCGGCCAGCGTCAATCCTCATGGGCAAGCTCGCCGCGATCGACATCCTCGTTCAATTCGAACCGGCCACCTAGAACTACATCAACTTCGAGGAATTGGACCAGCCAAGGTCGATCCTCCTGGGCAAGCTCGCCACGATCGATCTCTTCTTTCAGTTCGAATCGGCCTCCGACCGCTGCGTTGCCTTCAAGAACCTGGACCGGCCGGGGTCAATCCTCCTCGTGGGCAAGCTCGCCGCGATCGACATCCTCCTTCAGTTCGAACCGGCCTCCGACCGCTACGTCGCCTTCAAGGAACTGGTCTGGCCAGGGCCAATCCTCTTGGGCAAGTTTGTCGAGATCGACGCTCTCCTTCAATCCGAATCACGGGCAGTCGAATTTCGGAAACTCTCGCTTCGGTAATTCCTCATTCGGCCATTCCTCGTTTTCGAATTCACGAACCTGGTCGAACGTCTCTCAGTTCGGGGGCTCGCGATTCCGCGGCGGACATCGATTTGACTCGGGTGAATCTTCCTTTAATCGAGAATCCTCGTTCGGTGGAAACGAATTTTCGTTTTTCCCCGATTTATTTGGCTTGGCGCTGGATCTGGGCGGTTTCGGCTTGCGCGGATTGGCTCTGCTGGGTACCGGTTTGGGCGCTTTCGGCGTGCCCGCCTTGGGTTTGCTGAGTCCCGGTCTGGGCCTGCTAGGGCCCGGTTTGAGTTTGCTGAGTTCCGGTTTGGCCGATTCCAACTTGGACGCAGGCCTGGACTCGCGGCAGTGCGGGCCAGACTCGGCCTTCTATTCGCCCCAATACTTGTCCTGCCCCCAGTAAGGCGCTCTCAAGCTCGAACCCTCATCAACAGCTCATTTTGCGCGAAGCTGAAAGGTATCTTTTTCTTGCCAGGTTGGAGTGGCGGCGTCAGGATCGAGCCGGTACATCGTGCCCTTGAGCGTTTTGCCTTTCAGCACCAGCTTGACGTAGTGAAAATTGGGGAATCCCTTGTCCTGATAAAGGTCGCTCGGCGTTCGCTCGACCGGGTACGGATGCGCTCCGCCTCCTCCAGATACCAGGTACACCACGTCGTCCCGCAAGAAGCGCTCATAATTATGGATGTGCCCCGCGCACACGAGAAATCTCGCCTTGCTCGTGACGGCGGCGCTCTTCAGGAAATCCGCCAGCGCAATTTCATTGGGGCGCGGATTGTGGTCCACGTTGAAATTCTTTTGAATATCGGCCACCGGCGGATGGTGCATGGTGATCAGCACGAAGCGGACGCTCCTCGGCAAGGCAGCAACTTGCGCTTCGAGCCATTGGCGTTGCTCGCTCCCGGGCAGAAGGGAAGTGTCGCTATCGAGCGCGATGGCATACACTTGCCGGCCCAGCGCTACGCTGTACCAGCGGCGGTCGCGCTGCTCGGGGAACGTCGCCCACCAATTCTCGAGGCACTGCGGAACTTCGCAACGGCCGAACTCGTGATTGCCGAGCGCAGGGTAGACGCGCAGATGGTCCGTTTGCCACGCGGCGGTCTCCGTCTGAAAAACCGCGTAGTCGCCCTTTTCTCCGCCGTGCCAGGGAACATCGCCATTCAAGAGGATCGCGTCGGGCTTCTCCGTCGCAATGCGCGCCACAAGCGCCTGGCGTGCGGCGGGATTCGTGGCCTCGTGGTTTGCCGGGTCGGTGAAGCGCATGTCCCCGTAAGCCACCACAGTGAGCGGTTTGCGCAAATCACGCTCGTTGACCGTGAAGGTCGCGGAACTTTGCGGCAGCGCCGCCGCTTTCGGCGCGTTCACGCTGAACGCAATGGCGAGTGACAAAAGGTATACACTTAGCCGTGGCATCAAGTTTCTCTCTCCCAATAAACCAGAATTTTCATCCTCGACTTTCGATCCAGCCGATAAAGTATAGCTGACCACGACCCAATGCAATTCTCGCGCCGCCGTGCCCCGCAACCGGGCCTTCTCTTTCTGCCTGCTCGCCGGGTGCCCTATGTGCGCTAAGCGCGGAAAAGGGGAGAGACGCGCTTCGTGAACACAGTGCTCTGTGCACCTTGCAAGTTGCCCCTCTTCGTTGACTTGCCTTCTGTCCTCAACCTAATATGGCCGCAACATGGCTGCCTCCGACGCGCTCATCGGGCAAACCTTCTCGCATTACCGTATCCTTGAAAAACTGGGCGCCGGCGGAATGGGTGTCGTCTATTGCGCCCTTGATGAGAGATTGGATCGCAAAGTTGCGCTGAAGGTGCTTTCCTCCGGAATCTTGGCCGATGAGGCCGCTCGAAGGCAGTTTCGCAAGGAAGCTCTGGCCCTGGCAAAGCTAAATCACCCCAACATCGAGACCATCTACGAATTTGGCAGCCAGGATGGGCTTGATTTTCTTGTCATGGAGTTGATAGCGGGCGTCTCGCTGAGCGAGAAGCTCAAGAACGGGCCGCTCTCGGAGCGCGACGTACTGCGCTTTGGGGGACAGATGTGCGAAGGCTTGGCGGCGGCGCACAGCCAGGGGGTGATTCATCGTGATCTCAAGCCTTCGAACTTGTTCAGCACGCCCGAGAACCGGCTCAAGATTCTCGATTTCGGACTCGCTAGTCTTTTAAGACCTCAGGATGAAGCGGACGTCGCCCGCACCCTTTCAGAAGAGCAGGGCCGCGCTGTTGGGACTCTGCCGTACATGTCACCCGAGCAACTTCGCGGTGAACCCGTTGATGCGAGATCAGATATCTACTCAGCGGGAGCCGTATTGTACGAAATGGCCACCGGCTCGCGGCCTTTTCCGCAAAGCAGCTCCGTGCAATTGATCGGCGCCATTCTGCACAAAGAGCCTGTGCCGCTTCGAACTTTTAACGAACGATTCCCACCCGGACTCGAAGCGGTGATCATGAAGGCGCTCGACAAGGAGGCTTCCGAGCGGTATCAGAATGCGCGGGAACTTCGCACCGCGCTCGAAACACTGACGAGCTCTTCGGTGAGCGGCGCGATGAACTGGCCGACGGCCGCGCTCGATGCCGGCGCGGCTGTCGCGGCAGTTGGTCCCACGAAAACAAAACCGTGGGGGTGGATTGCAGCAGGGACTCTGGTGGCCGCCATGGCGTTGGTGTTCGGACTAGACGTCGGTAAAGCAAGAAGCGCACTCTTTGGACACCGGAATTCAGAGGAACATGTTTCGCGCCAAGCGATTCCCGCGCCGGCTCCACGAAGGGCGATTGCAGTTCTGTCGCTCCTCAACGTCTCCACGCGACCCGATCAGGCCTGGCTGGCGACCACCCTACCCCAAATGCTGACGACGGAGCTGGGCGCTGGCGGCAATCTGAGAACAGTCGCCGGAGAAGATGTGACGCGCATGAAATCGGACTTGGGATTGCCGGACGCGGACAGCTATGCCGGCGATACGTTGCAGCGCATCGGGAAGATTCTCGGAGCAGAAGATATTGTCACCGGGTCGTATCTCGCTCCGGGAACCGGCCAGGTACGGCTCGATTTGCGCCTGCAGAACGCCCAGACCGGCGAAACCGTGGATACCATCAGCGTAAACGGCAAGGGCGAACAAGTGACCGACCTGGTGGAATTGATCGGGCGCGCCGGAGGCCAGCTTCGCCAAAAGCTGGGAGTCGAAGGAAACCCGCCCGGAGTCGAGGCGGTCTTGAAGGCTTCGCTTCCCTCTTCTCCCGTTGCAGGGCAGCTTTATGCCGAGGGCGTTGAAAAGCTCCGGCACATGGATGCAAAGGGAGCGATAGAGAGTTTACAAAAAGCTACCCAGAAGGCGCCGGAGTTTGCTCTGGCGCACTCGTCCTTGGCGGAGGCCTGGTCCATTCTCGGATACGACGATCACGCGCTAGCCGAAGAACAAATGGCACTCTCCGTCGCGAGTGCACTCTCCGCAGAAGATCGCGGATTGATCCAGGGCCGGCTCTATGAGTTCGCGTCCGAGTGGGACAAGGCGGCGACGTACTATCTCTCCCTGCGTACTCTCTATCAGGACGATCTCGAATACGGTTTGCGCCAAGCCAACGCGCAAGTGCGCGGCGGGAAGCCCAAGGAAGCGCTCGCGACGATTTCCGATCTACGGGGAATCCCCGGGCCAGCGGGAGAAGATCCGCGCATTGATCTGCGTGCCGCGGAAGCCGCGGAAATGATGGGTGACTTCAAGGCGCAAGAGGCGGCGGCATCCCGCGCTTCAGAGAAGGCAACTCATCAAGGATCGCGGAGGCTGGCGGCCAGCGCGGAGTGGCACCGCTGCACAGCGCTTGTGAATATTGGGGATTCCGCATCGGCGAAGTCCGCATGCGAAAAAGCCCGCGACTCGGCAAAGGCTGTGGATGACGCATTGTTGGAGGCTAGAAGTTTGACCGGGCTGGGCTACGCGTTGAGCGGCCAGGGGGACAATGCCAACGCCCTGCAATGCCATAAACAAGCGTTGCAGCTCGTCCGCGGCATCGGCGCACAGCGGGACATTGCTGGAGCTCTTCTGAACATTGCAAACCTGACGTATGCATCAGGCGACTTGAGGGCAGCACACCGCTACTACCAGGACTCGCTCGAAACTTCACGCGTCATCAACAACAAGCAGGGAATCCTCGATGCCGAGGGAGGGCTTGCCGCAGACCTGGTGGCGTCTGGTGAATCCGCGGCCGCGCTGCAGATTTATGCGGACATGCTGAAAACCGCGCGTGAGGTCGGCGATCAGAAAAATGAATCGTTCGCCCTGACGGGGATGAGCCTGATTCTCTTCGAGCACGGCGACCTTGCAGGTGCCCGCAAACGCATTGAAGAAGCAGTTAAAATCACCCGGGATACCGGGATGAAGGGTGATTACGCTTCCGGGTTGAACGCGCTTGGAGACATTGAACTCGCACAAGATCACCTGGACAACGCGGCAAAAAACTATCGCGAATCGCTTCAGTTGAATCAGCAGCTGGACGACAAATCAGGTCAGGCGGTGAACAATACTGCCTTGGCTTCGCTGGCTCTGGAGGAGAACCGGCCCGCTGAGGCTGAGTTATTGGCGTCGAAAGCCGCGGACGCATTCCAGGATCAGAAGATCGCAGATCTCGAAACCGACGCGCTGGGAACATTCGCTCGGGCGCTGGTTACGGAGGGCAAACTTCCGGAAGCGCGCAAGGCAATCGAGCGAGCCAAGGGCCTCCCGGCGCAGGATGAGAGCATCCGGCTGAAGCTTGCCATCTCCGAGGCCTACCTGCTCGCTCGCGAAGGGAAATCCAGCGAGGCTTCGCGCATGGTTGCTGAGTGCATACAAAAAGCTTCGGGGAGAAAATGGAAGCGGTCTGAGTTCGAAGCGCTCCTCGCAAAGGCGGAGATTGAATCGCAGACGGGCGCGACGCCCCTCGCAAAACTTACTGCAAAACGTCTGCAGGTTGATGCAAGCGCCGCGGGATTCGCACTCATCGCCCGCAAGGCAGGAGCGCTTGCGAAATGAAAGAAGAATCCGCGGTGGCAGGCGGAGACGCAACGCGGCGGCAACTTGCGAACGCCGGACTGTCTTGAGGGTGCTTCTTTTCTTGGGATTTAACTGCTCTTCCGGCGGCGCCGGAGTAAGTCAAGTCCAAGTAGTCCAGAGGCAAAAAGTGAAAGGCTGGCCGGCTCGGGCGCGGCCGTTGTCTGCTGGAGATTGATGCCTACTGTCGGAATTGACGGAAAGTCCGCGACCGTGCAACCACCTAATGTACCCGGCTGGAAGCAATAGGTGCCATCGTTGTTGATGGAATTATTATCGCTCACATCCATGAAGAGGGAGAGGCCTTTTCCGCCGCCCGTGAGGGGAAACGGCAGGGCAAACGTAAAGAAGGGGTTTCCGGAGGATTTCCCGAAAAGGATGGCCGAGGACGACAGTCCAAGGATATCACTCTGCGAAAAAGGGGAGAAGAAGAGGTTGAAGCTGTCTCCGGCCTGAGGAACATCATCATTCGTCAACAACCCATCTGATAACAGGGTTCCACCTGAAGGTACGGGGAGTGTGAGCGTGAGAGACTGGGCGTTGGTGGGAAGTGTCGAGGTAATTTGAAAAGCGAAGCCCAACTGGCAGGTACCGGTGGTCGGATCGGTGTTGGCATCGGAGCAGAATTCCTCGGAAGCAATGGTTACGCCGTCGGCACTAGTGCTCCCGGTAGCGAGGATGGTCGACTCAGTCTGTCCGTAAGAGGAGCGGGTCCGTACTGGCACGGTGTTCGCCAATGTAGTAGCTGCAAAAACGAACATGGTTGCCAAGATACCGAGTATTGTTTTCATGGAGTTCCCCCATCGAGCATAACAACCCTTAAGCTACACGAGCAGATCCAGTTCCATCCTCTTCGTTCCAGTGCCAAGCTGTGGAAATTCTAACCTGTGCTCCCGATTGCAGATACGGGACCTGTGAAAACTCGTAGTACTTCCTCGATAGAAGAAGTGGGCAATAAAATTCACAATTTCTCCCGAAGTTTTCCCCACATCTCGCCAGAACCGTTGATTTGAAGGCTATGGTACTGCTCTCCAGCGAGCTATTCCTGGCGCAGTGCGGTCATGGGATCGACGCGGGTTGCGCGGCGCGCGGGGACGTACGTTGCGAGTATCGCAACGATGAGAAGAACTGCCGGCACGATGAAGTAAAGGCGCGGCTCGCCAGTCTGGATGCCATCGAATATGGCACCGAAAACTTTCGGAAGCGGCAGGGCCATCGCGAGGCCAATGGCCGCTCCGATGGAAGCCATCTTCAGGCCTTCCCACAAAATCATACGCTGCACGTCCGGGCTTCCGGCACCCAGGGCCATGCGGATGCCGATTTCGTGCGTGCGTTGGCTTACGGAATACGCGACGAGGCCGTAGATTCCGACGGCCGCGAGCATCAGCGCGAGCAGCGCGAAGCTGCCCATCAGGCGCATGAATACTCCGTCTCCGCCTCTCTGCCGCTCGATGAGCGCCGGCATGCTCATCAGGTGGGCCAGGGGGAGTTCGGCATCCACTTGGGCGACGGCATTGCGTAGCGCGGAAGCCAGGCTGTTCGGATCGGAGCTTGCCTGAACCATGAGAGAGAAGGAAGACACTGGCCGCTGAAAGAAGGACTCGTAGACTTCCGGATCGTCGCGAGTCTCCTCGGAATAGGGTTTCACATTTGCGACCACGCCGACGATCTCGCTCCACTCGGGTGCAGCTCCGATCACATCCAGGCGGATCTGTTGCCCGAGGGGTTCCTGATCTTTCAGAAAGCGATGGACAAACTCCTGGTTTACCAGAACCACGCGGGACGCGGTGGAGTTGTCCATATCCGTGAAGGCGCGGCCATGCAGCAGTGGGATGCCCGCAGTGCGGAAATAGTCCTTCGTAACGACAATATGGCGGGCGCTAAACTTTTGGTTGGCAGGCAATTCGGGCTGGCCTTTGATTTGGAGGTTGACTCGGTCCGGACCGGTTGCAGGCAAGTCGGAAGCGGCAGCGGCAGCCTCCGCGCCGGGAATGTGCTGGAGGCGAGGAAGCAGATCTTGAACAAAGCGGGCTTGCTGGGAGGCATCCTTGTATCGCGCCTGGTCCAGAGTCACGTCGGCGGTGAGGAGGGGGTCCGGCCGGAAGCCGAGATTCTGGTGCTCAATAAGGAAAATTGCCCGGATTAGCAGTCCGGCGCCGATCAGGAGGAACAAAGCGAAGGCGATCTCACCCGTCACCATCACGGTGCGGAGACGACTTTGCGAACGGCCAGCCGAGGCCGCGCGACTTTCGTCCTTGAGGCTGGTGTTGATGTCGGTTCTCGAAGCGTTCAGTGCCGGCGCAAGGGCGCACAGGACGGCGCAAAGCAACGAGACACCCAGGGCGAACAGCACAACGCTCCAGTCGAGACTCAGCGGGATGGCCAGCATTGCGTCGTTGAAGTTCAGGTTTGCCCGGAGAAAATGGACGCCCCAGAAGGAAAGCAAAAGACCCAGAGTGCCTCCGAGAAAGGAGATCGCCAGACCTTCGGTCAGCAATTGCCGGACAATACGCAGGCGCCCGGCCCCCAGGGCGATGCGAAGTGCCAACTCCTTCCGGCGTTCCGCAGCGCGAGCTAGGAGCAGACCGGCGACATTGGCGCAAGCAATCATCAATACAAATCCTACTGCGGTCATCAGCACCACCAAGGCGGTGCGAATATTGAAATCATAGATAAAGAAATCGGACATCGTGCGCACGGAGGCGCCCCAGCCCTTTTCTGTATCGGGGAAGGATTCCTCGGCACGGTGCGCCAGCGTGGTCAGTTCGGCGCGGGCCTGCGCGAGGGTCACGCTAGGTTTCAGCCGGGCGTAGAGCTGCAAGGAACGATCCTTGCGAGCGGCCGCGGTTTGATCCGCTGGGGTCAGCGTAAGCGGGGTCCACAATTGCGGCGTGGGGCCCATCAAACGGAAACTCGCAGGCATAACACCGATAACGGTGTAGTTTTCGCGGTTCAGCCGGACGGTGCGGCCGATGATCGAAGGATCGGAGGCGAATTGCCGCTCCCAGAGGGCGTGGGTGAGGATGACGACGTGGTCGCGTCCGGGTTGGTCTTCTCCGTCGGCGAAGGTGCGCCCGAGCTGCGGGGAGACTCCCAGCACGCTGAAATAGTTGGTAGAGACGGCAGAAGCGCGCAGCGACTCGGGCTGGCCTGAGGCGGTCAGGCTGACGGTGCGAAAATCGTCCCCAGCGGCGGCGTCCGCGAAAACGTGGTTTGCTTCGCGCCAAGCGAGGTAATTGGGCGCGGAAACAGGAGACGTGTCGGCGTGGAAAACTTGATTGGGATTCACGGAGGAGACCACCACGACGCGCTGCGGATCGCGGCCCGGGGGGCGCTGCAAGAGGAACGCGCTTACGAGGCTAAACATGGTGGCGTTCACGGCAATGCCCAGCGCCAAGGTCAGGACGGCGATAGCCGTGAATCCCGGGTTCTTCAGGAGCACTCGAACTGCAAGTCGTAAATCGTTCCGGAAAGTTTCCATCTCCACACCTCGGACGAGCGATTTCCAGAATGTACGGAGAAGGGAGCCGGAAAGTTCACTGCGCGGAAGGCAAGTAAGAATGGAAATCCCGTTTTAGTACTTGTCCTAAATTGAACAGACTCCGGCCTTGGGATTTTCTAGGATACACGTGCTCCGCGAATAAGTCCCAGCGCGTAGAGAGATTGAGATTTAACAAAGAAGTAAGGAGCAAAAATGAGATCCCGTACTTTTTCTTTAGCAGTTCTGCTTTTGGTTTTTCCGTTGTTGGCACGCAGTGTCCGCGCCAACTCCATATCCCTTGGGAATACGGCTCCTTTTGCGGTCCTGGCTGGCTCGGCAGTGACGAATACCGGCCCGACCACTATCGACGGGAATGTAGGTCTCTGGCCGGGTCCGGTTAGTGCGCTCAGTGGTACGGGCCTATGCCCCGGTGCAAACTGTCTCAACCTCACAGGAACGATAGACGCGACCAATGGGGTCGCGATGAACGCCCAGGGTGATCTCACGACTTTGTATACGACTTTGGGACTGAAGCCCCTCACTACCGATCTGACTGGACAGGATCTCGGTGGACTCACGCTCACACCCGGAGTCTACAAGTTTAGTTCGTCGGCTCAGTTAACGGGGACTCTCACTCTCGACGCCCAGAACAATCCTAATGCCGTCTGGATCTTTCAGATCGGCAGTACCCTCACTACCGCATCCGGTTCGGAAGTTTCCATAATAAACCAGGCTTCAAATGCAAATAATGGCTTGTTTTGGCAGGTCGGCAGCTCCGCGACTCTCGGTACAAGCACCGACTTCGAAGGAAATATTGTCGCGCTCACGAGCATCACGTTGCTTACGGGAGCTACAGATGATTGCGGCAGAATCTTGGCGCGCAATGGTTCAGTCACGTTGCATAACAACACTATCGGCATCGGCTGCACAGGCGAGGACGTTAGTAATGAAAGCGGCAGCGGTGGATTGAGCGGCGGCGGGTCGGGCGTTGGCGGCGGTGGTAACGCCCCTGAGCCCAGTACCTTGTTGCTTGCTGGATGCGGTATCCTCGCGCTCCTGGCCTTACGCAGAAAAATCTAGGCAAGACGTCACAGCCTCGAGAAAATTGACCCCTGCTCGTCGTGAAGAAGAGTCTCGCTGACAACAAGTAAGCGGAGCGAGGCTCCCTAAGAATTACAGCCATTGCGGCACGCGGTTTTTCCAAGACGAATCCGTGCGGCGCGCCCTCAGTGCCGCGCGCCCTCAAACGTTAAACTCGGCGCGGATGAAGGGCTTGACGCCCTCGCTTCCCTGGAGCTTCAGCCGGAGCGGGCCGTTGTTGTGTTCAAGTTCCATCGCAAAATCGAAAAACGGACAACAGCGGCTCTCAAACGAAACAAACTCCGCAAGCTCAGCCAGAGACAACTTTGCGCGTAGTATCCGGAAGGCATAGCCGTCGGGAAGTTCGCGTACTTCGGCGCGGGCTCCGGAGAGTTTGCGGGCTAGTTCGTTGTAACGCAGGCGCTCGGAAGCTGTAAATACATGGACATTGCAGTAGAAGCCTGCCGATTCGGTCATAGAGCCCATGGTAGAAGTTAAAGTGGACTTTAAGTCAAGCCGGATTTTGCCAGCGAGCGAAAATCGCTCGAAGCAGCCTAGGGCGTCACTTGTTTCGGGAAAACCTGGGTGTTGAGCTGGGAAAACTCGAAACGCACGATCCATTCCGTGGCGACGTTGCTGCCATTCATTTTTGCGGGAGCAAATTCCCAGCGGTGAGCGGCCGCGAGAGCCTGATCGGCAAAGTACCTGCTGGGGCCGGGGGAGCTAAAATCCACGGAGATAATGTTGCCGGAGGCGTCGACATTGATTTTCACGCTGACGCGGACTTTCCCGAAGATGGTGTCGCGGGCTTTTTGTGGCACGTCGGGCAGGACTTGATCGAGAATTTCGCCGGGGACAATAGCGCCCGTGGAGGAATTCGCCGAAGGCGCAGACGCCGAAGCGGAGACAACCGGGGCGATTGAGGACGCAGCTTTCTGAACGGGCTGCTTATCGCTCGTGGTTTTGATCGCCGTCTGAGCGGGATGCTGCGGGGACGGCTTCGAGGATGGAGCGGACTTGGAGGAAGATTGCGCCTTCGCTGATTTAGCCGGCGTATGTGATGGAGGCTTCACGTTTTCGGTGGTGCTGACAGAAGCCGAATGAGATCGCGATACGCGGTTCCAAAGTATAGGAACGATTACGAACAGGGCTAGCAAGATTCCCGCGGCGATGGTGGGGCGGATAAAGCGGGCGACTGGAAAACCAAGAAGCGGCGGAGGAGGAGAAATGCGCTTTTTAGGTTTTGCGCCGGGCCGCGGAGGAACGCCAAAGGATTGCGGTGCGTGATCGGGTACAGCCGCAGGAGCGGCTGCAGGAACCGCTGCCGCTGCAACTGGTGCAGCGACTGCCAAAGGTGGAGCGCTCGTAGAGGGATTCAGGCGCGCGGAGATATCGGCGATGGAGCAACGGAGGTTGGGGTCACGGCGAAGACAATCGCGCGTGATACGGCCAAACGGAGCCGGCATGGATTTCGGAAGAATTGGATCCTCATGACCCACGCGTTCCCATGCAGGGACGTGCTGCGTGAGCGTTTCGACAAGCGTCATGCCGAGAGACCAAACATCGCTTGCGGGGGAAAGTCTACCGCTGCCAGCCTCCGGCGAGTCGTAAGGCAATGGTTTGCGTAGCTTGGCTGTTTCGGTGGAACGGATCAGGCTATCGGTTGAAAGCTTGATTTTGTTTCCGGCTGCCATAATGTTGGAAGGCTTGAGGCGCCCGTGGACAAATCCCTGGCGGTGGATGCAGCCGAGGGCGTCCAGGACGGGCTCGAGCATGTCGCGCGTTTCCTCGGCGGTGAGGGCGCGCAGCGGAACTATTTGCGAGAGATCCTCATCGGCACATTCCATCACCAGATAGAGAAGAGAAGCGTCATCCAATTGGCAGCGGCCCATCTGAAACAGCCGAAGCAGATGAGGATGAAATAGCTGCGTGGCTGCTCTCCAGTGAGATAACTCAATTTCCGAGCTGGTTGGATCGGCGGGAATGAGTTTGATGGCGGCGCGATGAGGTTCTTGATCGGCGCGCTCAGTCAAGAAGACCGCGCTGTGTTCCGATCCCCCCAAATATTGGCGCAGCGGGAAGCGCCCCTCGATGATCTTGCCTTCCCACTGTTTCCATGCTTCTGGCATGAGGTACCCCCACCTGACAAGTGGGCTGAGTGGTCCCCATTGTACCCGAGGAATGGGAAAGGATGCTGCTGTTCGAAAGGGCAGGTGGTGTTAACGCTTACGCGAGGCCAAGCCCTCGAAGCAAGGGTCAGAGAAACGCGAAGCTTCGATTCCCGATGCTATGCCGTGCCGCGCCATGAAATTGGACTTGCTGAACAAGGGAAATAAAAACGGGGAGAAGAGGAAGGCTTTGTTCGCTTGCTCTGGTCAGGCCGGAGGAAAGTTTGTGCTACTGCAAGATCGGAGAGGTGCCCGGCACTGGAGCGCTGCCATCGGCGGTGAAGTACATAATGTTGGTTTGATCGATCAGGAAGCCCCGCTGACCTGTTCCACCAATGCTTACTGGAATGGCCGTCGTTTGTACGGCGCCGAATCCGGGGCCCGTGCAGCCTTTGTTGGAGGGAGCTACGGGAATCGGGTTTGCGCCCACATAGGTAAACGTGTATCCACCCTTCGTAAAGGTGGTAGCAGTTCCGCCGGCCGAAACACCCGCCAAGACATCGTCCAGGAGTCCCGCTCCGTTCACCCCGCAGTCGACAGGCGCGCCTCCCGTAGGAATCCGCAAAGAGTTTAGATCAGGGGGATAAGCGTTGCCGTAGACCATGGCATAACTAATGAGGGCAGTGTTCAGTGTTTGCAGAGTTGCCACTGCAGAAGATTCGTTGGCGGCCAAGCGGGAGCGGATCAAGCTGGGAATGGCGATGACCGCGATGACCAGCACTATGGCCACCACGATTAGAAGCTCGATCATTGAGAATCCCTTTTGGCGGTTGCGCATTTCGATGATTTCTCCCTCGGACTGCATTTCTTGATCCCCGGGACCGGAGCCAGTAATCTCAAGCGCAAAGTAAGTATAGAAACAGCGAGGGAAGAAGACCATGGAGCTGGAGTATCAATTTGAGGTAGGACAGGTGGGCCACCTAGGGATAGGACTTGGGGTGTGAGAAGTACAGGTATCTAGGAGGACGAGGTTTCTAGTACCAAGATGGAATTTGGGAGGGTGCGAAGCGATTTATTACATTAAGTCATTGTAAATAAATGGCTTAGCCAAGATTTCGGGATAGTGATTGGATTTCCATAGGTATGGCTAAGAACAGTTCTTGCCAAGGAGTTTTGGAAAACTGCAAGGTACAGGTGCCCCTTGATGTTGGTACTCAAAAGGAGTGCCAAGGACAGGTCAGACTAGAAGTCCCACTCTCCGCTGCCGGGAGAAAAAGCAGGCAGTCGGTGTAGCTTTCGCTAACCGCGACTCTCGAAGTGGAGGCCACAGAACCGCGAGCCTGGGATTCCGGGTTCGGCTCTGTTCTGGACCTAAAGCGGAAACGGGGGAAGTGAACGGAGGATTCCCTACTTCCCAAAATGCGCGCTTAGCTAGGAAGGAAACAAAAACGGGAGAAGGCTTTCGCCTCCTCCCGTTGCTCTGGTTAGACCAAGGGGGATTCGGAATTACTGCAATACCGGAGAAGTGGCGGGAAGCGGAGCGCTGCCGTCAGTGGTGAAATAGATGACGCCAGTTTCATCGATCAGGAAGCCGCGCTGACCTGTTCCGCCGATGCTGGCAGGAATAGCCGTCGTTTGCGCATTGGCGAATCCGGGGCCCGTGCAGCCGATGCCGACCGGCGCCGCAGGTATGGCGTTGGCGCCCACATAGGTAAATGTGTATCCACTCTTCGTAAATGTGGCGGCGCCTCCGCCAGCAGCTAGCCCGGCCAGGACGTTATCAACCAAACCAGCGCCGTTAGCGCCACAGTCTGGCGGCGTGCCCGCCGGGGGATTCTGCAAAGAGTTGAGGTCCGGGGGAAGGGCGTTGCCGTACGTCATGGAATAGGTGATAAACGCAACATTTAAAGTCTGTAAAGTCGCCACTGCGGAGGCTTCGTTGGCGGCCATCCGCGAGCGGAGCAAGTTGGGGATGGCGATGGCGGCTACAATCAGAATGATGGCCACGACGATCAGAAGCTCGATGAGTGAGAATCCCTTTTGACGGTTGCGCATCTCGATGATTTCTCCTTCAGACTGCATTTTTTGAACCCCGGGACTGGGCCAGTGATCTCAAGCGCAAGGTAAGTTTAGAAAGGGCAGGAGGAAAAGACCATGGAGCAGGAGTGCCAATTTGAGGTAGGACAGGTGTGCCATGCCGGGATAGGACTTGGGGTCCTGGAAGTACAGGTAGTTGGGGGGACAATCTTCCTAGTACCATATCGGAATTCGGGACATTGGAGCGCGACTAATGTCGCTAAGTTATTATAAACAAGTATTTTAGCCGGAGCCCGCCGCAGGGAACTTTATTTCCATACCCCGGAGCCAAATCGAGCCCGTTTTTGTGAGTCCTAAAACCCCAAGGCGTACAGGTCCCCGCTGGCGTTGTTCGTCAAAAGTTGGAGTAAGGACAGGTAACCCGCTGAACTCCCGCTGGCGACTGCCTCAAGTAAGGCCAGGTGGGGCAAACTCTAGCTCCAGCAGGACCTCTATAGGTGAACTTGGCCCGTAGATTAGGGAACCCGGTGCTTGAGATAGATCGCGGCCAGAGGCGGGAGAGTGAGGGGAAGGGAAAACGGCTGGTTCATGTGGGGAACAGGATCGGCGCGGAGTCCGCCGAGGTTGCCCACGTTCGAACCGCCGTAAATGGAGGCGTCAGTGTTGAGTATTTCGGCGTAAAAACCGGGTTGGGGGACACCGATGAGGTAGCCTTCGCGAACGACGGGAGTGGCGTTCACGACGACGACAAGAAAATCGCGGGGATTTTTACCCCGGCGAATGAAGGACAGGACGCTGTTGTCGGCGTCGTTCGCGTCCAGCCATTCGAAGCCTTGCCAGTCGAAATCGACCTCATGGAGCGCGGGCTCGGCGGCGTAGAGCGTGTTGAGGTCGGTGACGAGACGCTGAACGCCGCGGTGGGAATCATGCTGGAGAAGATGCCAATCCAGGCTGTGAGCTTCGCTCCATTCGTTGCGCTGGGCAAATTCCTGCCCCATGAAAAGAAGTTTTTTGCCGGGATGCGCATACTGATACGCGAACAAGAGACGGAGATTGGCAAATTGCTGCCAGAGATCGCCGGACATTTTGTGAAGGAGCGAGTTTTTTCCATGGACGACTTCGTCGTGGGAAAACGGAAGCAGGAAATTCTCGCTGAAGGCGTAAAGGAAAGAGAACGTGAGATTGTTGTGCTCGTACTTGCGGTGAATGGGATCGGCGGAAAAATATTTTAGAGTGTCGTGCATCCAGCCCATGTTCCATTTGAAGCTGAAACCCAGACCGCCAAGATAGGTGGGGCGAGAGACGGCAGGCCAGGAAGTGGATTCTTCGGCGATGGTGAGTACGCCGGGAAATCGCCCATGGACGACTTCGTTCATGTGCTTAAGGAAAGCGACGGCCGGGAGATTTTCGCGGCCGCCAAATTCGTTGGGAATCCACTCACCGGGCTTGCGGGAATAATCGAGATAGAGCATGGAAGCGACAGCGTCAACGCGGAGACCATCGAGGTGATATTTGTCGAGCCAGAAGAGAGCGTTGGAGATCAAATAGTTTTGGACTTCGTTGCGGCCGTAATTGTAGACGAGGGTCCCCCAGTCGGGGTGAGCGCCCTGGCGCGGGTCGGAGTGCTCGTAGAGATGCGTGCTGTCAAAATCAGCTAGGCCGTGAGTGTCGCGTGGGAAATGAGCGGGGGTCCAATCGAGAAAGACGCCGATGCCGGCTTGATGGCAGCGGTCGACAAACTCCATGAATTCGCCGGGAGAACCGTGGCGGCTGGTGGCGGCGAAATAGCCGAGAGTTTGGTAGCCCCAGGAACCGTCGAAGGGATGCTCCATTACAGGGAGCAATTCTATGTGGGTGCAGCCGAGATTTTTTACATAGGGGATGAGCTGATCGGCGAGTTCGCGATAGGTGAGCCAGCGATCGTGTTGCTCGGGGACGCGGCGCCATGAACCGAGATGGACTTCGTAGATGGAGATTGGGGATTCGAACCAATTTTTTTGTGAGCGCTGTTTGATCCAAGGCGCGTCGTTCCATCGATGGTGGTCGAGAGAAGCAACTACGGAGCCGGTGTTCGGGCGGAGCTCGGAGCGGAAAGCGTAGGGGTCGGCCTTGAGAGGGAGGATGTTCCCGTCGGGACCGATGATTTCATATTTATAGATGGCGCCCTCTGCGAGTTCGGGGAGGAAGAGTTCCCAGATCCCGGAGGAGCCACGGGAACGCATGGGATGAACGCGGCCGTCCCAGCGGTTGAAATCGCCGACCACACTCACGCGCGAGGCGCTAGGGGCCCAAACGGCGAAGTGAGCGCCAGCAACGCCATCGATGGTTTTCAGATGAGCGCCGAGCTTGTTGTAGGTGTCATAGTGACGGCCTTCACCCATCAGATGAAGATCGAACTCGGTCAGCAGATAAGGAAACGCATAAGGATCATAAAGCTCGAAGGACTCACCGGAGCGCCAGCGACCCTGAATCTTGTAGCTGCCGGGAGAAGGGGCGTCAGATTGGCCGGATGGCCAGGAGGCTTCGAAAAAGCCTTCGAGGCGGAGCGGGACGGCATCGGTGACCTTTGCGGGGGCAAGAGTTGTGCCTTCAATGACGGGAGGGCGAAGCGAGATGGAGGCCGCGACGGCTCCGGGGAGGAAAAATCGCACGACCCACCCGGAGGTTATGGGATGTGGGCCGAGGACGGCAAAAGGATCAGCGTTGCGTCCAGCGAGTATGGCGTCGATCTGCTTGTTCAAGCGAGAGGGGTCGTCAGAGCCCAAATGGACAGAGTGTGGTGCGGCCATACCCTCTTTGGACAAAGTGCATCCTCTCGAAGGCGAAAGTGGACCCGCGAGGTTCATTAACGCATGAATACGCGGGAACCTTGTGTCCCTTGAATTCTAACAGGTAGTGGGGTCGATGCGGGCTGACGTTGAGGTCCCTCGGGCGCGACCCGAAAGATGACACCGCGCGATTCTGAGACGCATTGATGCCGCGTAAAAAGTCCGCGACGAACCACCGAGAAAAAGTGCCCGCAGCGGACGGCGGGCGCTTTCACGTGCTGAGGAATTGAGAAAAGAGAATTAGGTTTTGCGGAGGAGTTGCCAATGGCTATAATGCGCGGGGTCGTGCTATTGATGGATGGGTGGCAGGAAAATAACGACCGAAATTGGGAGCAGAGTTGCGAACAAGGAGAAACCAAGAACTATGCGAACCTCGCGCGGACGGCGCAATTTATCGTTGCTTGCCATGATGAGCTTACTCGCCGGGATCCAGATGCAGGCGCAGGACCGGGGGCAGGCGCGGTCGATGGTGATTTCGCGGAACGGGATCGTGGCGGCGGAATCGCCCTTGGCAGCGCAGGCGGGTGTGCGGGTCCTGGAGCATGGCGGAAACGCGGTGGACGCGGCGATAGCGACGAACGCGATGATGGGCGTGGTTTCGCCGATGATGAACGGCATCGGCGGGGACTTGTTCGCGATTGTGTACGACGCGAAAGCCAAAAAACTATATGGATTGAACGCGAGCGGGTGGGCGCCGAAGGCGCTGACGATCGAGTACCTGCGCAAGCAGGGAATACGCGAGATGCCGCAAGAGGGAGTGAATGCGATCACCGTTCCGGGAGCGGTGGACGGCTGGCAAAAACTGGCAGAGAAATTCGGAAGAAAGAAGCTGGCGGAAGACTTGGCGGCAGCGATTCGAACGGCGCAGGACGGACATCCGGTGACGGAACTGGTGGCGGCCTATTGGGCGGCGGAAGTGGACAAATTGCGAAGCGATGAAGCAGCCGCGGCGACATATCTGATTTCGGATCGCCCACCGAAGACGGGAGAAATTTTCCGGAATCCGGATTTGGCGGGCTCTCTGAAACAGATTGCCGAGCACGGACGCGATGCGTTCTATAAAGGAGAAATCGCGGGCAAGATTCTCGAAAGCATGAAGCGTCATGGCGGAACGATGACGGCCGAGGATCTGGCGGAATATTCGAGCGAATGGGTGGAGCCGATTTCGACTACGTACCGGGATTGGACAGTCTACGAGCTGCCGCCAAACGGGCAGGGGCTCGCGGCACTCGAGATGCTGAACATCATGGAGAAGTTTCCCCTGGGGCAGAAGGATTGGGGATTTGGCTCGGCGAAGGCGCTGCACGCGATGATCGAGGCGAAAAAACTGGCGTATACGGATTTGGCAAAATACATCGGCGATCCGCGCGGGCAGAAATTGCCGGTGGCGACGCTGCTTTCGAAAGAGTGGGCGGCAGAACGAGCGAAATTGATTGATGCTGATAAAGCGAACTGCGAAGTGACAGCCGGAGCTCTGCCAGGCGGGAGCGATACGACGTACCTCAGCGTGGTGGATCGCGAGGGGAACATGGTGTCGCTCATCCAGAGCAACTACTCGGGATTTGGCTCGGGGATCGTCGCGGCGGGGACGGGATTTGTCCTGCACAATCGCGGAGGGCTGTTTTCGCTCGAGCCCGGTTCTCCGAACGCGCTGGCGGGGCACAAACGGCCGAGGCACACGATCATTCCGGGATTTGCGCAGAAGGGTGAAACGCGGATGGCGTTCGGAATCATGGGGGGATGGAACCAGTCGCAGGCGCACGCGCAGCTCATAGCGAACATTGTGGATTTCAAGATGAACATTCAAGCGGCGCTAGAAGCCGCGCGGTTCACGAAATACACGTTTTCGGGATGCGATGTGATGATGGAGAACCGAATTGCGGGGAATGTGCGCAATGAGTTGACCAGCAAAGGGCATGTGATCGAGGTGCTGGGAGCGTTTTCGAGCGCCGTCGGCGGAGGGCAGGTGGTGTTGCGGGATTTCGCGGCGGGGGTGAATTACGGGGCATCGGATCCGCGGAAAGACGGGCAGGCGACACCGGAAATGCCGGGTGAGTGAAGGGGCGAAGGACTTCGCGGAATCTGGCCGTTGCTGAGAGTGCAAGAAAGTTCCACTTTGTTGCGCCGGAAAGAACCTAATGTTCCCTCGAATGGTGATTAACTTCACCGCTAACAATCTAATGCTATGAAAATACAGGGTTTAGGATTCGCGCACCTGGCTGGCAAGTTGCAGGAGGTTGTTACGGCCGGTGCATGATGGGCCCCGCAGGGCGCCCCGGGTTTCGGAGGAGTGCATGGGGTCCACTTGGGTTACAGCAACGGGTTCCCGCCTGATTATCCTCAGTGCAATCCTCTGGTGTATGGTTCCGTTCAGCCAAGGGCAGAGCGCAGAAGTTTCGGGTCGGTATGAATGCACTCAGGCGAAGATGGACGGAAAGCCCGTAGCGTGCACGGGAGCTCCGCTAATCCTGAAAAACGATGGGAAGTTCGAACTGCGCGGATGGGAAGGCGATTACCTAATCAACGGGCATTGGGTGGAATTATCGGATTCGGCGGTAAAGTCGCGCGCGAAAATCGAGCCGGGGCATAAGATTGTTTTCCGGTACCACGGGAAGCACGGATTCGTGGAGATGATTTACGAGCGACGGCTGGCAGAGTTGGGAAAGACCGCGCTGAGCTGAACGTTCTTGTTTCGGTCTGGGAATGAAACTTCAGCGCGCGCACTGAAACTCTAAGACCTCTTCCTTTCGTATAAATCCCCTCAAAAAACGCACGGCAGCAGGCCTATGGCGCGGCGCCGGTTTGCCCGGCGTCGAGCGGGGCGTCGTAGGCAGCGGCGGCGATTTCGCCGAGAGCTTGTCCGGCGACTTGCTGAGCGGATTCCGGATCGGGCGGCAGGGAGACGTGATTCACGTACGCGGCGAAGGCGAGTTTCCTACCGCTGGCGGTGATGACGTAGCCGGCCAGGCCCTTCCCGTTGAGCATCATCCTGGCGTTGAGCTTATCCTCGGAGTTGAATGTGCCGGTTTTGGCAAAGACGTGGCCGGCACCGGGCGAGGCGGTTTGAATTTTTGCCAGGGTTCCGTCCTTGCCGAGGATTGGCAAGGCCTTGAAGAAAACGGGATAGTCAGGGCGGGCTGTCCAATAGGTAAGATAGCGGCACATGAAGTCGGGGCTGAAAAGATCGGCCCAATCTCCGCCGGCGCCATCTCCCTGAGAGGCCGTGGAAGTATCGAGTTTGGCTTCGTGAAGAAAGTCGCGCTCGACGCCGAATCCAGCAGTGAGGGGATCTTTTGTGTCTTTGGCGACGAGCGCACCGAGAAGATATGGCCCCATGCCGGCGTGGAGATTCTGACTGACCTTGAGCGTGACTTTGATTTCTTCGGAGAGCGGAAGAGAAACGTGTTCGGCGACCTGATTTTCCGGCGTGTAGAAGCGCTTGAAAGAGAAGAAGTCCGCGGGTGCGGGTTTCTTGGGCGATTTAATTTCGATGTGAGCAGCGGCGAGAGCTTCGCGAAGCACGGTTTGCGCGAACTGAGTTGGCGAAGGAACCGCGAGAGCGGCGGTGATGGGTTTAGCGCCTGTGGGGACGGTGCCGGAAAGAGTGACGACGAGGGACCCGTCGGGATTGGTGACAATTTCCGGTTGTCTGTTGTCCGGCTTGGAGCTGGCGGCCGAGGCGGTCAGATTATTGACGAATTTGATGTAAGAGGTTTGCGGAGAAAACTCAAGAACGACGGGATCGCCGGCTTTGGAACCGGGTGTGGCGACGAGGTCGATCACGTTGTCATTCACGATGATTGAGGACATGACGACGTCGGTACCGCCTTCGCGGGGACCATCGGGGAAGAGGCTCGTGTCGATTAATATGCGCCCCTCGATTTTGCGGATGCCTTTTGCGGCGACACCTTTGGCAAGCTGCTTGATGACCGCGAGCGGATCGCCGGGGAGAGCGGGGCCGCCATAGGAGTGGTCTTCGTCGACAAAGGCCAGGGTTCCATCCGGCTGAATGCGGTTTGAGAGATTTGGATCGCCGCTGGCAACAAGGATAAGGTCGCCCTTGAGGCGGCCTTTCGAATCCACGGGACCGGTACGGTAGATGCGAGTGTGAAATCGGAAGTCAGCGCCGAACTTTGCGAGAACTGTACCCTCTGTAAGAATTTTGGTGGTTGAGGCGGGGACAAACATTTTTTCAGCGTTCAGCGAGTAGATAACTTTACCGGAGTCGAGAGAAAAGAATTCAATGCCGAAATTGGCGTGGGCGAATTCCGGGCGCCTTATCACTTTTTGAATGCGTTGCGAGAGAGAAGCTTCGGATTGCGAGAAGGCCGGCGAGGCGCTTAAAGAAACGAGGAGCGGGGAAATCAAGAGACCGGAAAGTTGGACGCGCAGTTTAGTTTTCAAGCCGATTCCTCCGAGAAAAACGTCGGCCTCTGCCTGGTAACGCACACTTACTTTGTGGACCTCAGGAATTTACCGCGGCAAGACATCAAGCACGCCACGTTTCCTTTTCGACTGCCAGGCGGTCGATTAGGTCGCGGCGCACATGATAGCCGAGACCCGGCGACTGGGGGACACAAATCGTGCCACGCGGGGTAACTTCCACTTCCGGCTCGATGATGTCTTCGTGCCAGTAGCGCTTGCTAGCGGACACGTCGCCCGGGAGGGTATAGCCGGGAAGGGAAGAGGCTGCAATATTGTGAGCACGGCCGATGCCACATTCGAGCATGCCCCCGCACCATGCGGGAATATTGTGACGAAGACAGAGAGCTTGAATCTCGCGGGCACTGGAGTGGCCGCCCACCCGGCCGAGCTTGATGTTGATGATCCGAGCGGCGCCCAATTCGATGGCCGCTTGCACATCGCGCGCGTGGCGGATGGATTCATCTAGGCAGAGAGGAGTCTTGATCAGCTTCTGCAGCTTCGCGTGAGAGAAAATGTCATCCCACCAGAGGGGTTGCTCCATCATCAGCAGATTGAATTCATCGAAATGTTTCAGATGTTCGGCGTCGCTCAGGGTATAAGCAGAGTTTGCGTCAACGGACAGCAGGATGTCCGGGTGGGCCGCACGGACCGCACGAACGTATTCGAGGTCTTTGCCAGGTTTGATTTTTAGCTTGATGCGCTGGTAGCCCGCGGCGAGCTCGGCGGCAACTTTCTTGAGAAGTAGTTCGGGCAAGGCCTGCAAGCCCAAGGAAACGCCGCAGGGGATTTCCGAGCGCGTACCACCGAGCAATTTAGCGAGGGAAACGTCTTTTTGCTGCGCCTCAATGTCCCAAAGAGCATTTTCGAGGCCCGCACGGGCCATTTCGTGGCCACGAATGGAAGCAAAGAGCGAAGGCAGTTCTGTGGCGGAGCCTATATCTTTTCCGAGAAGGAGTGGCGCGAGAAAATCGCGAGCGACATGCCAGGCCGTGACGGGGGTTTCGGCATTGTAAAAAGGGCCGTCGTGGACGGTGATTTCCGACCACCCGGTAAGACCGCCGGCGAGAAGCTCGACAAGAATGACGGAACGCTCGTCGCTGACTCCAAAGCTGGTTTCAAAAGGCGCCTTGAGGCGCATCTTGAGCTTGCGGAGCGTGACCGCTTCCACGCGCATGAGACCGCCTTCCCCACCTAAAGGCGCCGCAACATATGTTGCAGAGTGATTTTTACTCTAAAGTTAGAAAGATAGATGTACTTTCATGGTCTGTCAAGCGGCCTAAATACGATGTGCCTGAAGACGGTTTGGCAGAAACATACGTTTCAATTGTGGCTTTCCGTGGGTCAGATAGCATACCAGCGGGGGCCCTTGCGCTGCTCCTCGGCCGCTTCTTTGATCACGGCCATGGTATGGGCGTGACGGTATTGTCCGCAGGCGGCGATGAGTGCGTTGATGAGGGCGACAGGGGCGGTATAGGAAGCCCCATAAGAAGTCGATTCGACTCCGGCGAGAAATATCTCATCGCATTCGCGCGCGAGCGGGGAGAGATAGGTGTCCGCGATACCCACGCAATACGCGCCCTTTTCGCGCGCTTCCCTGGCGCCTTCGACGGTTTGCCGAAGGCCACGGCGGAAACTGATGGCGATGACGAGATCCCCTTTCCGGAGAGTTCGAACGAGATGCAAAACGCGTCCCGGCGAGTTCGCGGCAAAGATAGGCAGCCCGAGAATGCTGAGCTGGTAGTTCAGGTATTCGGAGAGGACGGTGGCGAGATCACCGGCCAGAATCAAGATGCGGCGCGCCTTATGAATGCGTTTGACGAGACAAGCGAGGCGCTGCGCGTCGAGACTGTTCTTTAAACCCTGAATATTCTTCAAATCCTGCTCAAGAGAGTCGCGGACATAACCGGGCATGCTGGCATCGCGTCCTGCGTGCTGCATGGTGTCGAGTGAAGTGGCAAAGGTGATGGAAAGTTCGTGGAGATGGCGCTGAAAATCACGATAACTGGGAAAGCCGAGGCCGCGGACGATGCGCACGACGGTAGCGGGATCGGTGTGCAATCGCTTGGCCATGGAGCGAACGCTGAGGAGGACGAAATCGCGCGGGTGTTCGAGGATGGGGCGGATGATTTCCTGGCGCTTGCTCGTGAGTTGGCTGATACGTTCGGTCAAATAGGGAGTCGATGAAGGTTGAGAAGTCGGTTTGCGGCCCATCGCGCGAGAGAATCGCGCAAAAAGGGGCGCGTGTCAACTTAACATCAGTGCTATGTAGCGGCTTTTTTTTCAAGGCCCGGTGCGACGACGGGTTGGAGAAAAGGCATCATGGCGCGAAGCTTCGGGCCGAGTTGTTCGACGGGATGCGACTGTTCCTTCTTGCGGGTAGCCAAAAAATTCGGGCAGCCTTTTTCGTTTTCTTCGATCCACTTTCGGGCAAAACTGCCGTCGCGGATTTCGGCCAGGATTCTGCGCATCTCCGCGCGGGTCTCTGGAGTGATGATGCGGGGCCCAGCGGAATAATCGCCCTGCTCGGCAGTATCGCTGACGGAATAGCGCATGTAGCTGAGGCCGCCCCGGTAGATGAGATCGACGATCAGCTTTAACTCGTGGAGGCATTCAAAGTAAGCGACTTCGGGCTGGTAGCCGGCAGCCACGAGGGTCTCGAAACCTGCTTTGATCAATTCGCTGACGCCGCCGCATAGAACGGCCTGTTCGCCGAAGAGATCGGTTTCCGTTTCTTCGGTGAAAGTGGTTTCGAGCACGCCAGCGCGAGTGCAGCCGAGCCCCTTGGCATAGGAAAGCGCGAGCCCTTTGGCCTTGCCGCTGGGGTCTTGCTCGAAGGCGAGGAGCGCGGGCGTCCCGCCGCCTTCGGTGAAGACTTCGCGGACGCGGTGGCCGGGCGCCTTGGGGGCGATCATGGAAACGTCAACGAAAGCAGGAGGCTTGATGGTGCCGAAACGAATATTGAAGCCGTGCGCGAACATCAGCGTTTTGCCGGGCTTGAGATTGGGCTCGATGGCATCGCGATAGAGTTTCGGCTGCCTGGTGTCGGGGGCAAGAATCATGATGACGTCGGCCCACGCGGCGGCTTCGGCGGGCGTGTTGACGGTGAGGCCGTCTTTCTGCGCTTTGGCGCGAGAAGGACTTTCGAGCGGAAGCCCAACACGCACAGACACGCCGCTATCGCGTAGATTGAGCGCGTGGGCGTGCCCCTGGGAACCATAGCCGATGATGGCGACTTTTTTGGATTGGATGAGTGCCAAATCAGCTGAATCGTCGTAATAAAGATTAGCCATGCTTGTCCTCGTTTTCTTCAGGTGATTTCCACTTCATTGGATGGGGAAGCGATTGTCTCGAATTCCGCGCTCTTAGGTTGCTCGACGGGCGGGCGAAGCAAATCGCTGCCACGGGTCATAGCAATGCGGCCCGTGCGAGCCATCTCGAGAACACCAAAAGGGCGCAGCACTTCGAGCAGTCCGTCAATCTTGTCCACGGTGCCAGAAACTTCGATGATGAGCGATTCGGGCGCGACGTCGACGACACGGGCGCGGAAAACTTTGATTAGGTCCATCAAGTGGGGGCGTGATTGCTGGTCCGCGGCAACTTTGATCAAGGCCAGGTCGCGGTCGAGAACGGAGCGCTCCGAAATGTTTTCGGCCAACAGGACGTCGACGAGTTTTTCGAGGCTGGCTTCGAGGCGCTGCCCGCCCTTCACATCGGTATGTGCCACGATGGTCATGCGTGCGATTCGTTCGCTTTCTGTGGGACCGACGGTGAGGGAATCGATGTTGATGGCGAGCCGCCGCGCGAGCGACGCGACGCGGTTCAGGACGCCGGGTTTATTTTCAACGTAAGCGACGAGCGTTTGCATGCGTTCCTCTTCCTATGGCTCAGCGGCCGTCTCGACAAGCGGGTTATTGGGCCGGCGAATCATCTCGTGCAGCGAAGCGCCCGCGGGAACCATGGGATAAACGGAATCTTCCTGCTCGACGCGAAAATCGATGAGCACGGTTTCGGACGACTCGCGCGCGGAGCGGATGGTCGAAATCACATCGGCGCGCGAGGTGATACGTTCACCGCGAATGCCGAAGGAATTGGCGAGGGCGGCAAAATCCGGCGCGACGAGCGGTGTGGCGACGTAGCGCTTGTCGTAAAAAAATTCCTGCCATTGGCGGACCATGCCGAGATAGCCGTTGTTGATGATGGCGATGTTGATCTTGATTTTTTCCTGAACGATGGTGGCTAGCTCGCTCATGGTCATCTGGAAGCCGCCATCGCCGACCACGACCCAAACTTCGGAATCGGGCTTGGCGAATTTTGCGCCGATGCCCGCGGGCAGCGCAAAGCCCATGGTGCCGAGTCCGCCGGACGTGATGAGCGTTCGCGGCTGATTATGGTGGTAATACTGCGCTTCCCACATCTGATGCTGGCCGACGTCGGTGACGACAATGGCTTCGCCGCGCGTTTCTTTCCAAAGATCGTTGATGACATGAGCGGCGTACAGATGTCCGTTGTCGGGAAGGCTCTGAATGTCGCGGACCGCGGAATCGCCCTTGAGTTCGCGGATATGCGCGAGCCAAGGGCCGCGGTCAGGTTGAGCAAGAAAGGGCAGCAGTTTTTCGAGGACCTCGCGGGCGTCGCCGACGAGGGCGGCGTCTACCGGGACATTCTTGTTGATTTCGGCGCGATCGATTTCGATGTGAATCTTGCGCGCGCTCTTCGCGTAGGTGCGCAGATCGCCGGTGACGCGATCGTCGAATCGCATTCCCACGGCGATAAGCAGATCGGATTCCTGAATGGCATGGTTGACCCAGGCTTCGCCGTGCATGCCCATCATGCCAAGGTTCATCGGATCGGAAGCAGGGAAGCAGCCGATGCCGAGAAGAGTCATGGCCACGGGGATTTCGGTCGCGCGGACAAATCGCTCGAAGGCCTTCATGGCGCCGGAAAGAATGATGCCGCGCCCAGCGAGGATTATCGGACGTTTGGCGGAATTGAGCAGGTCGACAGCGCGGTCAAATTCGGCCTGCTCGAAATGATTGCGTTCCCGCTTCTGAGGAAGCTGGGGTAAAGAAGCGTCCCAATCAAATTCGGCGGACGCTTGCTGCGCGTCTTTGGTGATGTCGACGAGAACCGGACCCGGGCGTCCGGAGGAAGCGATGACGAAAGCTTCGCGAATGGTGCGGGCAATGTCACCGGCCTTGGAAACGACGACGTTGTGCTTGGTAATCGGCATGGTGATGCCGGTGATGTCGATCTCTTGAAAGGCATCGGAGCCAAGCAGTTTGCTGCTCACTTGTCCCGTGATGCAGACGATGGGTGAGGAATCGAGCATGGCAGTGGCGATGCCGGTAACCATATTGGTTGCGCCGGGTCCTGAAGTGGCCATGGCCACACCGACGCCGCCGGTGGCCCGCGCGTAACCGTCGGCCATGTGTGTCGCACCTTGCTCGTGGCGGACCAGGATGTGGTGCAACTTGGATTTGCCAAGGGCGTCGTAGACGGGAAGAATCGCGCCGCCGGGGTAGCCAAAAATGTGGCGCACTCCGAGCAGCGTCAGAGACTCGCAGAGAATTTCGGCACCGGTAAGTTTCATACGGTCCTCTCTTTGTGTAACCGCGAAGCGGCCAGCCCGCCCGATCCAAATGCCGCAGGGTTGGAAAAGCTTGCAGGCACCGCGGTAATCGCGCCGATTGAAGCGGAAGAAACCAGCAACGCGTATTTGGCCATGACGCCGCGGGTGAAGCGCGGAGCGGGCGCTCTCCAGGAGGCGAGGCGCTTCTCCAATTCGGCGGCGCTCAATTGAACGTTCAATGTGCGCTTGGGTATGTCGAAGATGATGATGTCCCCGTCGGCCAACGCGGCAATGGGGCCGCCGTTGACGGCTTCCGGAGCGACATGGCCAGCCATGAGACCGTGTGTGGCGCCGGAGAAACGCCCGTCCGTGAGGAGGGCGACGCTATCACCTAGGCCGGCGCCAACGAGCGCACCGGTGACGGCGAGCATTTCGCGCATGCCGGGACCACCCTTTGGCCCTTCATTTCGGATCACGATGACGTCGCCAGATTTGATGGCGTTTTTCTCGACGGCGGTGAAAGCGTCTTCTTCACTCTCGAACACACGGGCGGGGCCCCGAAATTGCTGCAAATTGTGGCCCGCGACTTTTACGACGCAACCTTCAGGAGCGAGATTGCCCTTCAAAATAACGAGGCCGCCGGTGGGTTTGAGCGGCTCCGCCAGTTTGCGGACGACTTCCTGATTCGGCGTTTCTTTGGCGGAGGAAGCTTCTTCGCCGAGCGTGCGGCCGGTTACAGTGAGGCAGCGGCCATCGAGAAGTTTAGCGTCGAGCAAACGCTTGGCGACGAGAGCCGTGCCACCCGCTGCAAAAAGATCCGTGGCCATAAAGCGGCCACCCGGTTTGAGGTCGGCGATGATCGGCACACGCGCGCTGATGCGGTCGAAATCCTCGATGGAGAGTGGTATGCCCGCTTCGCTGGCAATCGCGAGAAGATGCAGTACGGCGTTGGTGGATCCGCCGGTGGCCGCGACTCCTGCGATAGCATTTTCGATGGCTGCTTTAGTAATGATTTTCGATGGAGTGATGTCGCGCTTGAGGAGATCGACGAGCAATTCTCCGGCGCGACGTCCGGCAGCGGCCTTCCCTGGATCTGTAGCCGGAACGCTCGAGAGTCCCATGGGTGCGATGCCGAGAAATTCGCAGACCAGGGCCATGGTGTTGGCTGTGAACTGGCCGCCGCAGGCGCCGGCGCCCGGGCATGCGGAGCATTCGAGTGCATTGAGCTGCGCGTCGGTCATGGTGCCGCGGGCGTGCATACCGACGGCTTCGAAGACATCCTGAATGGTTACGGAATGTCCTTCAAATTGGCCGGGCGCGATGGAGCCTCCGTAGAGAATCAAGCCGGGAATATTCAGGCGCGCGAGGGCCATGACGCCGCCGGGAATGGTCTTATCGCAGCCGACGAGAACAATCAGGGCGTCGAAGAGATTTCCGCGCGTGACGAGCTCGATGGAATCGGCAATCACCTCGCGGCTTACAAGCGAGGCGCGCATGCCTTCCGTTCCCATGGTGATACCGTCAGAGATCGATACGGTATTGAATTCCAGTGGAGCGCCGCCCGCGGCGCGGATTCCAGCTTTGACGTGTTCGGCGAGCTCGCGTAAATGATAGTTACAGGGACCAATTTCGATCCAAGTGTTGGCGACCCCGATTAGTGGTTTGCGGAAGTCGTCATCGCGAAGACCTGCGGAGCGGAGCATGGCGCGCGCAGGCGCGCGGTGAGCGCCCTCGGTCAGCGCGCGGCTACGGGGCTTGGGCAAAGATTCGGTCACTGCGAGAACCCTCCCTGGTCGCTAACTATTGCTTGCAAGATTAAGGGCCAAAAAACTTAGGGCCATCATCTGTTCTTAGATGATGGCCCCGAAGCCTCTCGGTAATTCTGAACTAGGGCGCCATCATCCGGCTCTAAAACCCCGCATGAGTACGAAAGTAATTCGTACAACGACACGGATGACACCGCCGGGGGCGAGCGCTCCCGAGCGAATCCGTTCGTCGAAGATGGCGACGCGAGACATATCGATCGCCATAGAGAATAACAGGATGACGGTTAAGGGGTCAATGAGTCAAATTAATAGAAATGCTTAACAAGATAAACTGTGCTTATCATCGAAACCAGCGCTAGCTGGACCATAAACCGCGGAGACTTCCCGAGCCCAACTAGATAGAACACGCCGTGGCGTTTCGGGAAAAGAACGCTCCTTTCCTCCCTGGCGTGCTAGCCGACTCTCACGAAGCATCCATTCCGTCATGGAAACATCTAAAGCGAATGAGAGAGTCTGTGCTACGTCTGGGCACATCCAGCAGATGTAGCGAGGGGGGATGGATGAGTCGTGGGACAGAGGTGTTTGTAATTGGCGGCGGACCCGTGGGACTTGCGGCTGCGATCGCCATTCGTGAAAAAGGATTTGAGGTCACCGTCGCCGACGGTGTGAGGCCGCCGATTGACAAAGCATGCGGTGAAGGCCTGATGCCGGACACGATCGAGGCATTAACAAAGTTGGGAATCAGCATCGAGGAATCGGACGGGCAGGCGTTTCGCGGTTTGAAATTTATCGAGAATAGGACGAGCGTGGCGGCGGATTTTCCCAAGGCTCAAGGCATCGGAGTGCGGCGAACGATACTCCACGAAAAGATGGTGGCGCGAGCCAGCGCCTGCGGAGTTTCCCTGATGTGGAACACGCCGGTGGTTGACGTTTGCTCGGAAGGCGTGGCGCTGACGAGTGGCATCGTTCCGGCAAAGTGGATCGTTGGAGCAGACGGCAGCAATTCGCGTGTTCGGCAATGGATGGGACTCGAGGCGCACCGGGAGCATAAGAGACGATTCGCCACGCGCCGGCACTTTCACGTTACGCCCTGGTCGGAGTATACGGAAATTTATTGGGGCCGGGACGCTCAGGCTTATGTCACCGCGGTAGGAAGGGAAGAGGTCTGCGTAGTTTTGATTTCGCGCCGGCAGGATGCGCAGTTCGACAGGATCATTCAGGAATTTCCGGAACTTGCCGCGCGTTTGGATAGGGCGGAAAAATTTGGAACGGACCGCGGCGCGGTGACGGCGATGCACAGCCTCGACCGCGTGTACAAAGATAATGTGGCTCTAATCGGGGATGCTTCCGGCGGCGTGGATGCCATCACTGGCGACGGGCTGTGCCTTGGATTTTGCCAGGCGCAAGCGCTCGCCGAAGCTCTCGCGCCCGGTAAGCTCTCGGAGTATCAGAAGGCGCATCGGCGCCTGGGGCAACGATCTGCGTGGATGGGCCGCTTACTTCTTTTGCTGGACGCGCGAAAAAACCTTCGCAGGCGCGCTCTACGCGCTTTCGCAGCTGAGCCGAAGGTGTTCGAGCGGCTGTTGGCAATTCACCTTGGGGAGACTTCGACTGCACACATGGCGCTTACGGGAGCGCAATTTGGTGTGGCGTTTCTCGCGGCGTAACTCGATTTGAACTTCGAGAATTAAACTCCGTAGAAAAAAAGCAAAAATGAGGACACGCTGCCGTATTCCCGGGGGAGACGGCCAGTCAGGCCGGCGGAAACACTGCATCAGATAGGGAGGCGGACGTTGGCTTCGCAGCCGCGTACACCGTCGCGATTGGTCAGCGTCAACTCGCCGCCGTGAGCTTCCGCGATCTGCCGGCTTAAGACCAGACCGATTCCCGAGCCGCCGGGTTTGGTAGTGAAGAAGGGGACGAAAAGATTGGCGGTATTCGAGATTCCCGGTCCTTCGTCGCGAACCCAGACGTCCAATTGCGAACCCTGCCGCGACCATCCGACTTCCACACCACCGCCGGTTTCGAGCGCCGCATCCACGGCGTTGCGGATAACATTGATCAAGAGTTGCTCCAATTGATCCGCGTCGGCGGAGATGCTGACGTTGGGCCCTTCCACCACTCTTACCGAAATGCGCGTAGTCAACTTGGCCACGCGGGCAATCCACTCAGGAACGCTGACCGGACCTAACTTGGGCTGAGGTAGGCGAGCCAAACGCGCGTAAGCAGCCATAAACCGAGCAAGCGCTTCCGTGCGCGAGCGAATGATTCCGAGACCATCGCGAAGATCCTCAAGAATGCCCCGGTTCGGCCCTTCGTTGAGTTCCGGCAATTTCATGGCGGACTGGAGTCCGCTCTCAAGGCCCTGCGCGACAGACTGAATGGGCGCGAGCGAATTGTTGAGTTCGTGCCCGAGGACGCGAATGAGGCGCTGCCAGGCCTGGCGCTCCGCGTCGCGCAGCGTGCGGCTCAAGTCGCTCAGCACGATCAGGTGATGAGGCAAGCCGCCTTGACGGAACGAGCCGCGGCGCATGCCCCAGCGTCCCGAACCGCCGGTGAAATCCAGTTCCATGGTGCGCGTGGGCTCTCCCTCGAGACAAGCCGCCAGGCCCAATTCGCCGGCCGTAAACCCCAGCAATCGTTCGGCGGGTCTTGCCAGCAGGCGCTCACCGGCGCGGTTGACGAGGCGAAGCTTGGTTTCGTTGTCGAAGGTGAAGATGGCGACGTCGATCTCCTCCATCACGGTGCGCAAGAGCGCGGTCGCCTCGAGGGCTCCGAGGCGTTGCTGGCGAAGAGTTTCGCTCAGCGCGTTGACTTCGGTGATGACCTCGCCCATGGCGTCTTCACGGCCGGCGCCGCGAGCGCGAACGGAAAAATCTTCTTCACGGAGCGCAGCCAAAAGATTCGATAGCGTTTGCAGCGAAAAAACAACGCGGTGGCGAAGAGAGAGAGCAAACCCCAGCCAGAAACCCACGATGAGTACGGTCAGAGTCCAGGCCGTGGAGGACGAAAAGCCGCCAGTCCAGAGAAGAATGAGCGCTACGAAGCTGCCCGGCAGACCCGCAGCCAACGCCAAAAGCTGGAGGCGGCGCTCGTAGGTCAGCCGCATTATTCCAGACCATATTTTTGGAGACGGCGGTAAAGCGCGCTGCGGCTCAGCCCAAGGGCCTTGGCGGCCTGGCTCACGTTATTTTCGTGGCGGCCGAGCGTGCGCTGAATGAGATGGCGTTCGACATCGTCCAGGCTCATTTCCTCCAGACGCGCGTTGCCTACGGCGGTGGCCGCGCGCAAACCGAGATCCGCAGCGTGGACCAGAGTGCCCGTCGAGAGCAGCACGCCGCGCTCGACCGCATGATCCAACTCGCGGACGTTTCCAGGCCAGGGGTGCTCGCGAAGGAGTTGCGTGGCCGCGGAGTCGAACCCGGAAATCGTTTTGCGATAGCGCTGCGAGTAGCCGCGGAGAAAATGATGAGCAAGGAGCAATATGTCTTCGCGACGTTCCCGCAGCGGAGGCAGGTGGATCTCGACAGTGTTCAACCGGAAGAGCAAGTCTTGCCGGAAGCGTCCCGCGGCGGCTTCGGCGGTCACATCCGCGTTGGTGGCCGCCAAAACGCGCACGTCAACACGGCGGGTGGAAGAAGAGCCGACACGCTCGAGTTCGCCCGTTTCGAGAACCCGAAGAAGTTTGGCCTGAAGATTCAACGGAACATTGGCGATTTCGTCGAGGAACAGAGTGCTGCCTTCGGCGAGCTCGAAGCGGCCTACGCGGTCGGTGCGGGCATCGGTGAAGGCGCCCTTCACATGGCCGAAAAGCTCGCTCTCAAAAATTCCTTCGGAGAGACCTCCGGCATTGACGGTGACCATCGGACGGCTGGCCCGCGAGGACAAAGCGTGCAGCGTCTGGGCTACAACCTCCTTGCCGGTGCCGTGCTCGCCGGTGATGAGGATGTTGGCATCAGAGGGGCCAACGCGTCCAATCAACTCGAGTACAGGCTGCATTGTGGTCGACTCGGCAATCATCGCGGGACGCGATTCCGATCGCAGAAGCCGGTTTTCGGCTTCGAGGCGCGAAGCTTTGCGGAGCGCCTGGCGCAATTCAATCTGCGTGCGAATGATAGCGAGAAGACGATTGTTTTCCCAGGGTTTGGGAATGAAATCGCGCGCGCCGCGGCGCATCGCTTCGACGGCAATCTCGACGCTGCTCCAGGCGGTCATGACGATCAATGGCAAGCTGCTGTCGATCATCTGGATGCGGCTGAGAAGATCCAGGCCTTCCTGTCCGGAGGTGGTATCGCGCGCGTAATTCAAATCCATGAGAACGGCGTCGAACTCGCGCGACTCGATGGCCGAGAGAGCTTCCGAGGGAGATGCGACGGCGTGGATTTCATAGCCCTCTCTTTTGAGCAGGAGGCGAAGGGCGTCGCGGATGTCCGCCTGATCATCGGCAAGAAGTATGCGATGAGCGTGATTAGAAGTTGTTTTCATTCCAAGCGAAAGGGCAAACCTTTTCTAAGTGCTCTCTTTAGCATAGCTGCCGGCGGTTCAATTGACAAAAGGACATTCGCTCGCACGTTGCCGGCTCATTCGTACCGCAAAGCCACAAGCGGATCGACGTGTGTCGCGCGCCGCGCGGGAATCCAGGAAGCCAAAAGCGCTACTAGGGTTAACAGGAGAGCCATGCCGCCGAAAGTAAGAGGGTCGGTCGCGCTCACACCATAGAGAAGGCTCGCCAGGACTCGAGTCAGCGCAAATGCGGCGAGGAGTCCGCCAACGACGCCTGCGAGAGCGAGACGCAGCCCTTCCCGAAGCACCATGCCGAGAACATCGCGGCGCGATGCGCCAAGAGCCATGCGGACACCGATCTCCTGGGTGCGTTGCGCTACGCTGTAGCGCACCAGGCCGAACAGTCCCACCGCCGAGAGACTTAGCGCCATCACGGCAAAAATCGTGAGTAAAGTCACCGCAGACCGACGGGGTCCCAGTGAGAGCGCGACCCGCTGGTCCATCGTTTTGAGATCGAAGACGGGCTGGCCGGGATCCACCGCGTGGACGGCTTCGCTAATCGCGTTCCCCCCAGATACCGCATCTCCGCGGGTGCGCGCGACAAGAAACGTTGCTGCCGAAGGCGTCTGATAGAGGGAATAATAGAACACGCCCTTGTTGGCGCCTTCGACGCCTACCGAAGACGCTTCCTCCCCGACCACTTGCGAGTGGCGCACCGGGGAGACGATGCCGACGATGGTCGCCCAGGGCTGTTTCGGGTCGAGACGCAAGTGTTGGCCAACTGGATCCTGATTCGGCCAATAGAGTCGCGCAAGGTTCTCGTCAATTACCATCACCGGCTGTGCATCTTTTCCGTCCTGATCTGTGAAGACACGTCCACGCATCAAGCGAATGCCCATCGCCTCGAAGTACCGGGGACTCACCCCGCGGATGTCACCGTGCGGGCCCGGATCGCCCGGCGGCAAGACACGACCTTCGATATAGAAGGAGCTCGATCCCCCGAATCCGCTAAACGGAATCGGTACAGCAGCAGCGGCAGATTTAACACCCGGTGCGGTCGCCAGATGATCCAACGCACTGCGCAGAAACGCGACCTGTTTCGCGTCAGTGTCGTATTGCCGATCGGGCAGAGCGACCGCGGCTGTCATCAAGCCGTGCGGGCGAAAGCCGACATCCACATCGCGAAGATGCGCCAGGCTTTGCAGGAAAACGCCAGCGCTGGCAAGCAGGACGAGCGCAAGAGCCAGCTCGCCCACAACCAAGAAATCGCGAAAAAGATGGCCGCCCCTGCTGCCACCTCCGGCGCCGCGGCCCTGCTGCAAATTTTTCTGAGGATCGGTCAACGCAATCTGCCAGGCTGGGGCCGCACCAAAAATAATTGCGGAAAGGCCCGCCATCAAGACGCTAAAGAGCAGCACGTAGCGGTCTATCGAGACGACTACGCCGGTCGCGATATTTTCCGGAGACAGCGCCAGCAAAATGCGAATCGCTCCACCCGCGATCATTAGAGCGAAAATCATGCCCGCGGCGGCAAGCACTAAACTTTCTGTCAGCATTTGCCAAGCGAGACGCCACGGCGACGCGCCCAGCGCGGTACGGATTGCGAACTCTTTCATACGCCCAGTGGCTCGTGCCAAGAGGAGCCCGGCGACGTTGGAGCAGGCGATAAGAAGGACGAAGCCCACCGCGCCGAGGAGAATGAACAGAGGCGTGCGCAAATCGCCGTAAACGAAGGTCGTAAACGGGACAACGAACGTGGCCCAACCCGAACTCTTCGGGAACCCCTGAGTCCGGGGATCATCGGCCACTCGTTGCGTTGTCAGAGCGAGGTAAGCCGCGGCATTGGAAAAGCTCACGCCACCTTGCAGCCGGGCAACGCAAAAATAATTTTCGTTGAAAATGTTGTCCAGGACAAATTCGTCGGCTTTCAGTCCCAAGGGGACCCACAGGTCGGTTGGATTCGGCCACTGGAATTCAGGCCCCATCACACCGATGACCTTGTAGGACATCTGATTCAATTGGATGTTTCGCTCGATAATCCCGGGGTCTCCACCAAAGAAAGATTTCCATGTGTCGTAGGCCAGCACGACCTCGTGGTTGGCGTCTGGCTGATCCTCTTCTGCCGTAAACACCCGCCCCAGAATGGGCCGGGCTTCGAAGACGTCAAACCATTGCCAGGAGACTTGAGCGCCGCGCAGCCGCTGCGGCTGGTCGCTTCCCGTATAGTTGAAACTGCCTCCCAACTCGATCGCCGAAGCCGCAAACACCTGCTTGTTGTCACGAACGAAGGTGAAGTCCGGGGCGGAGATAGCGATGCTTTTCAAATTGAGCTTCTCATAGCGAACGCGAACCGCCGCCAGCCGGTCCGGGTGGGCGATGCCGTGGGGATGGAGAAGAAGGCTGTTAATGACGCTGAAGATGGCGGTATTGGCGCCAATGCCGATGGCAAGAGTCAGGATGGCGACGAGCGTGAAGCCTGAGTTCTTCGCCAACATGCGAATCGCAAAACGAAAGTCCTGAAAAAGGTTCCTCATCGGATTATCCTCCGCGAGATCCAGACTTCGCCGAAGCCGCCAGGGCCTCCGATTTACCCCACCTGAGCGGCGGCCGTGGTTTCGCTGACGATCCAGCCGTCCTTTAATTGAATAACGCGATTACTGTAGGCGGCGTTTCTCTCCGAATGCGTAACCTGGATGATGGTTGTGCCCGCGTCGTTCAGTCTCCTAAAGAGCTGCATGATCTCCTCGCCCTGCGCAGAGTGCAGATTACCGGTGGGTTCGTCGGCGAGGATGAGCTTGGGATTCTGAATGACGGCGCGGGCGACGCCCACAAGCTGCTGCTGCCCGCCGGAAAGCTGATTGGGAAAAAGATCCTTCTTGCCGACAATGTTGAACTTATCGAGCGCGTCACACACAAGGCTGGCGCGTTCCTTGCTCGGAACGTTCTTATAGGAGAGCGGGATCTCGAGGTTCTCAAAGACCGTCAGGTTGTCAATCAAGTGGTAGCTTTGAAAAACGAAGCCGATGTTGGCCTTGTGAAGCTCGTTGCGTTTTTTTACGTTCAATTTGTGAACGGGCTGTTCGAGGAAGTAGAACTCCCCGGTCCATGCGCCGTCGAGCATGCCGATGATGCTCAGGAGAGTGGACTTTCCGGCGCCCGAAGGCCCCATGATGGTGACGAACTCGCCTTGGTTGATATCGAGGTTGATGCGACGGAGAAGAAAGAATTTGTTTGGACCCGCTTCGATTGCTTTCTCGAGATTACGCAGCTGAATCAGTGGTTCCACAATATCTCCCTATCCTGGGGAATTTTCCTGGAGCGTTCCAGCGCATACAGAGGTCAGCAGCGATAGACCGCTCCCGCGCTTCCCGGCTCAATATATTAGCGCGATCAGCTGGTGATAGTTCCCAGGCATTCGGACGGACACCCCACTCAGCCTGCGGCAAAGGAATGACGAATAGCCTCCGCAATCGCTCAAGCAGTCCATTGCTCCCTTTGGCGGAGCCGCCGCTTGGACCGGTGCAGTTTCAGGCGTGCGCTTCCTGGGTTTCTTCCACCACGCGACCGTCAAAGAGATGAATAGTGCGCTCGGCGAAATTGGCGTAGCGCTGGTCGTGCGTAACCATGCAGATGGTCGCGCCATTGCGGTGCAAGTCGCGGAGCAATTCCATCACCGCCTCGCCATTCTTCGAGTCCAAGTTACCTGTCGGCTCGTCGGCCATCAAGATCAAGGGATCGCCAACCAGCGCGCGGGCAACCGCGACGCGTTGCTGCTGACCGCCCGAGAGTTGCGAGGGGTAATGGCGCAACCGATGGGCCATGCCCACGCGTTCGAGGGCGTGCTGAACCTTTTGCTTGCGCTCGGCGCTGCCGGTGCCACGATAAGTGAGAGGGAGCTCGACGTTTTCGTAGACGGTCAGGTCGCCGATAAGGTTGAAGGCCTGGAAAATGAAGCCGATTTCCCGGTTGCGGATGCGCGTCCTCTCGCTGAGGCTGAGCTCTGCGACAGGATGCCCATTCAACCAGTATTGTCCCGAAGTCGGAGAGTCCAGCAGCCCGAGAATGGAGAGCAGCGTGGATTTGCCGCAGCCCGAAGGCCCCGCAATCGAGAAGTATTGTCCCTTCTTGATTTCCAGATGGATTTCCGAGAGTGCGTGGGTCTCCACCTCATCGGTGTAGAACACCTTTTTCACTCCTTCGAGCTTGATCAATGTGTCGTTTGCTTCCGCCATGTCATCTCCTTAAGCCTTCAAAGTTCTCAAAGTAAAACTCGATCCATTTCGTGCATTGTCCCAAGCTGCTCCAAACTCACACAAGCTCGTCTAGCTCTCGGTCCCTGAGACCGCCTGTCCTTGCTTTGGCGTGCGGTGGGCTGGAATATAGCACGGCCAGCAGGGCCTTACTGATAGCAACGCAAATAGAGCCCTTAATGTTCCCGACCGCTCGATTACCAAACCGCGATTGCCCCGCTCTGTAAGTGGCAGCATCATCTGTCCTCATTCATACCGCAGAGCTACAATCGGATCCACTCGGGTAGCCCGGCGCGCGGGCAAGTAACATGCGCAGAGCGCCACGACCCCGATTAGCACCACATCTAGCACATAGATAAGCGGGTCACGTGCCTTCACACCGAAAAGCAGCGATTCACTCAAGTGAGCCAGGCCATAGGCCAGCGGCAAACCAACCACTGCTCCGGCAAGGACCATATAACCCACTTCCCGGAGAACCAGAAATCGTACATGGTTTCTCTCGGCGCCCAAGGCAATGCGGATGCCGATTTCGCGCGTGCGCTGGAGCACCAGGTAGGCCAGCACACCATAGATTCCCAATGCCGCCAGGAATGCAGCCAGAAGTCCGAAACTTGCCGAAAGGGTCGCAACCATCCGCTCAGCGAACAGGTCTTGGCCGACAACTTGCTCGAAACTCTTCACGTCGTAAACCGGTAAATTCGTGTCCATCTGCCGGACCACATCGCGCAAAGTCGAGGAAAGCAGCAAGGGATCTTGTTGCGTGCGCACGTAAAAGGTGACGCCGAAAAGGCGTTTCCTCTGCGCGTAGGGAAGGAAGATGTAGGGACGATTCTCATCGCGGACGTGCGTTTGTTTCGCATCTTTTACGACTCCGACGATCTCGATGTCCGGAGCGACTTTCCCTCCCCCAAAGGCGAACCGTTCACCGATTGGGTTTCGATTAGGAAAGAAAATTTTGGTCATCGATTCGCTTACCACAGCAACCTTCGGGCTTGTGGCTGAGTCTCCATTGTTCAAATCACGACCGGAGAGCAGGGGAACGCTCAGCGTGGAGAAGTATCCCGGGCTGATGGCGTCATAATTGATGTGGGGATGCTCTTCAGAGGCTTGGGGATTGCTCGCCACGGTGATATTGGCCCCCATGTCATCGCCCGTGAGCGTGGGAATTTCCGAGATTCCTTCACCGCGGACACCGGGTATCGCGGTGATGCGATCTCGCAACTGATCGATTAGCGCAATGGTGCGCTGAATATCATAGCCGTTCAGATCCGGCTGAAGGGAAAACGTGATGACGTTTTCGGTTTGCAGGCCGAGATTCTGCTTTCGCAGATTCCAAAGCGTCCGCGTGTAGAGGCACGCTCCCGCAAGCAGCAGCATGGTGAAGGCCACCTGCCCTGCGACGAGGGTCTTGCGGAAGTGCACGTGGGACATTCCCAGAGATGAGGTCGAGCCTTGATCTTTCAGCGTTTGGGTGACGCCTGTGCGAGTCACTCTCCACGCCGGAATCAATGCGAAGAGAAGTCCTGAGAGAAGCGTCGCCCCGGCAGCAAAAGCGAGAACACTGGCATCCAGCCGCGTGCTGAGCCCATGAATCGATGCGTCCGACCCGACCGTGGGGATGAGAATGTTCATGAGCCAGGAGCCCAGTAGTAAGCCGAGCGCACCGCCGGCGAAGGCACAGAGGAAACTTTCCGCCAGCAACTGCCGGAACATCTGCCCACGGCTGGCACCGAGCGCAGCGCGAATGGCAAATTCGCGTTGCCTCGCGGCTCCTTGTGCCAGCAGGAGATTTGCAACGTTGGTGCAGGCGATGAGCAGGACAAGCGCGACCATGACGAAAAGGGCTGTCAACGGAGTGCCCGAATCGCGCTGCAGTGTGGTGCGTCCTCGCGAGCCCGGCGCAAGCGTCATCTGTTGATTCACGAACTCTTTGCGCTTTTGCTCGTTAAAACTCGTGATCTTGCGCGATTGTTCTTCAAGCAGCGGATGGTACGCCGCGTTGATGCCTAGCTGCGCCTTGGCGATCGATTCTCCAGGTTTCAGGCGTGCAAGGATCGCCATCCAATAATCGTTCCAGTCCTCGAGGCCGTTGTCTCCCGGTCTCATCTGTCCCTTCATCATGAGAGGAACAAATACGTCCGGCGTCTGTCCTACCTGAATGCCGGTGAAACCCGCTTGAGCGACCCCCACGATGGTGAGTTCCGTATTGTTTACCAGGAGCGTTTGATTCAGAACGCCGGGATCCCCACCAAAGCGCCGGGTCCAATACTGGTGACTCAGGACCACCACCGGCTGCGCGCCGGGTGTGCGGTCGTCTTGTAGGGAAAATGCACGGCCGAGCACCGGCTGGACCCCGAGAACTTCAAAATAATTCCCGGAGACGAACTCGCCGGAGCCGCGCTCCGTCTGTCCGTGACTGGCGATGCTTGCCGAGAATGCGAAGCGCCCTATCATGCCAGCGAAAACGGAATTGTTATCCCGGAGCGCTTTGTACATGGGAAAGGAAAAAGATTCCGCATCGTCGCCGTCAGTCCAAACATGACCTGTCTTGGGTCCTACCGAGCGAAGAACGACCAACTGACTCGGATTTTTCACCGGCAATTGGCGCAACAACACCTGCTGTAACAGCGAGAAGATCGCAGTGTTGGCGCCGATGCCAAGCGCCAGTGTCAGGATGGCAATCGACGTGAAGCCGGGGTTTTTCCCGAGCATGCGCAAGCCGTAGCGCAGGTCTTGCCAAAGTGCGTGCAAGCATGCCTCCCGTGGCACAGAATTCATTCTGTGCGCTTCTTCTCTTTGAGCTTATTTAGACGACCAAGACCGTAAAAAATCTTATTTCCGTTTGCCGATTTCCGGCAGCGCCTACTTGAGACGAATGCGGTCGAAATTATCCACCTGCGACATGTCGGACAGAATCACTTTGTCTCCGACTTGCAGTCCGGACAGAACCTCCATGGTGGTCACCGAGCTGCGGCCCAGCTTTACGTTGACGCGCACGGCTTCGCTGCCATCGTTGATGATCTTGAACAGGCCGATGGTGCTATCGGCTTGCCCGTGCACCGGACGCCCGACATACATCACATCCTTCAGATTCTCGAGCGTGATCGTGCCGTCCACGCTTAGGTCTGCCCTGGCGCCTTGAGGTAGCGGATTATCGATGGCCACGTCGACCGTAACGGTTCCATTCACGACGGAAGGATCGATGCGCGAGACATGGCCTTCAACTACCCCATTTCGCGTGTCAACCGTAGCCTTCTGCCCGATGGCGACATCCTTGGCCTGAGTTTCCGCAATCTTGATTTCTGCTTTCAATTTCTTGGGATCCGCCACTCGGGCCAGGTTTGTGCCGGGGGTCACGTGTTGGCCGACTTCCACTGGCACAAGCTGCAATACGCCATTGATGCCTGCGCGAACATGCAGCGCATCCAACTGGCTCTTTTTCAGTTGATAGAGGGCTTTCTGTTCATCTATTTTTGCCTGCTGCGCGGCCAGCCGCGCATTCGCGGAATCCGCCGTGATTTTCGTCCGTTCGCCCTCAAGCTGTGCGCGGATCCCTAGCTGCTGTTCCTTTATTCGGGACATCCGTTCCGTGATTTCCGGCGTGATGCCTTCCTTCAAGAGCTTCATGTCCCTTTCGTGCTCGATCTTCGATTGTTCGTAATCGCTCCGCACTCCCGCTTCTAGCGCTTTCTGGTTCATTAGATCGCTGTCGACCTGCACCCTAAGATTTGCGTAGTCCGCTTCCGCGCCCTTGAGTTGGAATTCCGCGTCAAGCGTCTCTCGCTGCAAAGTCGGGTCACTCAGTTCCATGATGATGGAATCGGGCTTGACGACAGCTCCCGGACGCAATACCCAGCGGTCCACGCGCGAGTCCGTCTGCGCCGGGATCCACCGAATGTCCTCGGGGACAAGCGTTCCCAAGCCGCGCACTTCACGCAGCATGGGTCCTCGCTTCACCGTGTCCGGCCAAATCGTGGCGGCGTCAACGGTCGGCGCCGCAGGGCGCAAGCGAGACAACCCCACGGTCACGCCGGCGATCAGGATCAAGGCGACCAGTCCGTAGGCAATTCTGCGTATTTTCTTGGCTCTTGCGTTCGATGGGCGTTGGATATCCATAGCTTTTACAGTATATAGGATGGCAAACCGGCTTCCGAACGTTTTATGGCCGGATACGGCTTGTTTTCATCGACTTATCGACCTCCCGATCGTGAGATTCCGCTCGCCAAATGACCGTGCGTGGGATTCCTCGTCCCATTATCGGACAGTGCTCTTGGGGGTCGCACCTTTCTTGTCCCGAGACGTGTCGAGGGAAGGTGCGACATTGCTTTGCCGCAATAATCTGGGGCTTTAGCCCCGGCCGACCCTCTCTGACGATTTTTGTAGCGCCGGGCTTTGCCCCGTTTTGTGGGGACTCCCCGCGTTCCTTGCGGGGAGAGCCCGGCATCTTGCTCGTGTAGCGGCCGCGGACCTTCACGAGCTTGCCCCCCGTGGCGGGCATCTTTCTACGATAGAGGGTCGGGGCTTACTTGTCCCGAGATTTGCCGAGGGAAGCTCCGACATAACGGCTCACCCCCACCCGCTGATGTGTTACATGATGTCAAAAGTCCGGGGAGAGCGGGCCTTGACGCCGGCGGAACTCGTATTTGTGGACAGCGAGCCGAGCTTGTGATTCAATCTGCGTGCCCACCCATTGCTTTTTGGTGATTGCCACTCCATGTCGCAATTCGACATTTTCAAGGTGCAGCCTGAGGGCAGCCTTCGTTGGCTGGCGGCGGCAGCAAGTATGGAAACTGCCGAGGGGCGTGTTAGAAGGCTTCCGCCAGGAAACTATGTCATCATCGACGACCAACATCCGCCAAAAAGAATTTCAATTAAGTCGCCAGCCAAACAGATAGTTTTTCAGATCGGCTACGATGACGACAAGGGGTCGACCGCGAGGGAAACGCTGTTCAGAAGTTTCGGCCATGAGGTTATTTCGGTTGCGGACAACGACGCTGCAAAGCGCGCGCTTCCTTCGATTCCCAACGTCGATGTATTTATCCTCGGCCATACCGCGTCCGAGCAAACCCAAAAAGAGATGATCGATTGGCTGAAGGTGAGTTTTCCTAAGGCCAAAATCGTTGCACTGATTCCGTCCGCCACTCCCCAGTTGTTATGTGCCGATTACAATGTACCGCAGTGTGATTGGGCCGCGTGGATTTCTCTATTCGCCACAAGTTGAGACCGCGAATTTGGCACGCCCGGCCGGGTGCCGCAACCCTTTGCGGTTTTCAAAGGGTGCGGGTGTTGCTCTTCCGTCTGGATCTGCGTTCTCTTCGTAGGGGCACGACTTGTCGTGTCCGCCGAGAGGGGATTCGCATTCGGGGGGTACGTACCCCCGGTGGTTTTTGCGAAAGAGTGCGGAAATGGTTGAAACGAAAGCGGTTGCGAAAATCCGCAGTGCAAAAGAGTGCGCAAGAATATCAAAGTAAAGGAGTTAAGGGAATTGAGAGGGGTTTGAGAGGCCGCTGACAGAGCGGGAAATCGGTGGGGGGTGGGTGTACCCCTGTCGTTGTGGAAGAAAGAGTCCCCTAACGGAATGAAGGGAAAAGAGATAGAACGAGTTTTCCGTTGTAAAACAACGGGGCTCCAACGGGGCCTCAACGGGGCGATGAAAGGAAGGAGACGGAAGCAATCTAACACACAGGTGGTGGGCTCGCGGTCGAGTGCGCTCGGTGCGAGATTCTTTCGCATTGCGTGCAGTCTCATGTGCGTCGGTGTCGCTTCAATTGCCAGGCTTCATGGATGAAAGTACGGCGGGGAATACGCGGGGACAACTGGTCGGAAGTGGAGTTTGGGTGCAGGTGGCCGAAATTTTCAGGACCCTTTCCCGATTTGTGTTTTAGCCCACGCCCTTTGACAGCGCTGGAGCAAATATGTGCCCTGACTGAACCTGGACCTGCAGGATCTGGTACATTGGCTGCATATGGATCTGAGCAGCCGCAGATTCATTCAGGAAGTCGGCGACGAGAGCTGGTCTAGGACTGTCCAAGAAAGAAAATAATCTCGATGACATCGGGTTTATGCCGATTTCCTGAAGATGATCGGCGGTCCGGAGTGCGCATACGCATTCTTTATAGCCCTTTTTGAGTAGGGCGCAGACCTTGTGGACGCCGTTGTTAAGAAAAAGCTTGCCACCTATCCGTGTCACTTGCACATAATTTGGGCGACTACCCGTTTTTATGACTACTTCAAACCCACCATCCTTCGCTGCCCGGATCAATGGAATCGGGGAGGCAAAAAGGTCCCGCCGGGGACTCGTAAAGTGGACGGTGTTGCCTGTAACAATCGGCTGCGTGATTTTTCCCTCCGACATGACAAATCGGAGCATATCCTCAGTGGACATAGCGTTTGGAATTTTCTCCACAATCTCATCGATATAGTCCAAATCTGCATACCATTGAGGGGACAAGAGGCTCTCGATATCAACGGAAACGAACTCAAAATTAGCTTGTACTTCGTAATACTCCTTAAATGTGGATCGGCTCCTGACTTCTTGTATCGTCGTTGAGGCTGTGGCCGGCAGCGCCGCGGGAGCTTTAGTAGCTAGGATGGGCAAAGCAGCGCGCTTGGAATCGAATTCGGCCCACAAGTCCAAGTGATTTGCTCCGCCGATCGTCTCAAATGGTTCTTGTTTGAAATGCGCATCAACCTCAGGCTTCCACAGAAACCCGAGCAGGGCGGCGACCCTCCGAACTGGTTTACTGATTTCAGTGCTTGGCATTAGCATCCTCACTTGTCCTATCACCAATTTGTTTGCAGCCCGGAGGGATGCAGATAGAATATGTACCCGCAGTTCCTAGCCATGGAGCATCCGGCAGCAGGCTCACCTATTGAAGAAACCATACTTTCGTTGCGATGGCTTCGGGCTCCCGAGAAGAGATGTTGGCACAGCGAAATGAAAAGAGAGGAGCCCCGCTGCACAGCGGGGCTCCTACATTGCAAGGTTCGGCTAGGGCTTCGGCTGCACACTGTCACGCAGCAATTCATACAGATCTTCGAAGCCTTTCATGGATCCGTACGCCGCAGCGCGGTCCCCGTCCTTGTGCCAGAACTGGGCATCGGTGATTTCCGGGCTGTCTTGAAGGAACTTGACGAAGTTTTCCTTCGTCCAAGGCTGATGCCCCTTGAACATTACCGGCAGCAAGTGAGCCAGCAGTTTGTGCAAGGAGAAAAGCCCTGGCGTCTTCTGGATGACATGGTCGTCAGGTCCAGCGAAGGGGTCGGGTACAACCTTCTGGAGCGCCTGCCAGTAGGCACTCACGACGTCGTACACGACGCCGGCCTCTGAATTAAGGTCGGCGCAGCGATCAAGAAACCCAAACTCCTTGAGCCACGCGTGAACTGGCCTGAGACTGGTCATAAATGAGGTAGCCCGGACGATCTTGCCTCCGGTGCTCTTGGGGCTTCCTGTTTCGTCGGGCATGAGGATCAAGTTATGCCACGGCGATGCGGGGTCTTTGTCGAGCCTCTCCACGACCTTTGTGACAACTACCTTCCAACGGTCCCGCTCATCGATGGCCGCGTCGCCCCGCTTTGCGACTGTTGCGGTCAGGATTGAATTTACCAAATCGGTGCGCACGGACTTGGCTGTTCCGTTGATGATCGTGAACTGGTTCATCTCGACTAGCCGATCGGACACTTCGATGATCACAAAAGGGAGAGGGAGATCGGCAAGGTCTGTGGCTCCCTTATTCTCGATTGCGTATTGCAAGCCGTCTCTCCGATGCTGACCGTCAATGATCTGGAGTTTTTCCGTTATGAGGAGCTTGCCGTTTTGATACTTTAGGGGCGAGCGCGCTGCAAGGACCACTGCGGTGGGAAAAAGCCCGCCGCTGTTTCCCTGACCCTCTGCAATCGCCTTGATCAAATGCGATCCGATCTTAGTGATGCGGGTTCGCTCGGGAGGACGCTGGTAACCTTGCTTGGGGTCGTCTATCGGGATAGAAGAGTTAAAGTGATCTACCGTAGTTACCGAAATCAGGTCCTTGGCTCCCATGATCCCTGTGAAGATCCGGGTGCCATTTTGAGTACCCATTACCGCTGAACAAGACACACCGAGAACTGCTGTTGCTGTTGCCATTTTCTTCTCCTGTTTTTTAGGCTGACTCCCCTGGTTTTTGGCCGAGGCCGTTTTTTGAGGGAACCAGCCGAGTTTTTGTTACAGCGAAGAATCTAGGTCTTAGGTAGAACCCGTGTCAAGCGAAATCGTAAAAAAGTTCTGATCAGAACAATGGAGGAAATGTTGCTCAGTGATTTCAATGGGTTACGAGGTGCCCTCCTAACTGAGGGCAAGCTGCGGCCGGCGGGCCGACCACTACCAATTGCAGACGTCCCCCTACGACCGGGTGTCGAGGGGATGATGGCTCTTGTCGTAGAGCTCGGTTTGGAGCTTCAAGCTAGCTTTGCCCGACAAGAGACTCACGTCGCGTCGCTCACAGATGGCGCAGCGCGAACCGGGCAATCGCTTCCAACGTGAGTTCCGGCTGGTCGCGGTGGGGCGAGTGCCCGCAATCAGACAGAATGAGCTCCTCGGTATTAGAAATGTGGGCTTTGATCGCTCTGACTTGCTCGATGGTGCCGTACTCGTCGTTTTCGCCCTGAATGACAAGTACCGGGCAGGTGATCGCTTCCAGATACTCTTCAATATTCCACGAGCGAAAACGCGGATCGAGCCAGATGTCGTTCCAACCCCAAAACGCTTCATCAGCGTGGTCATGATGACGCCCGAGTTTTTTGGGCAAATCTGTCGTTTGGTAAACCGTTTTCATTTTGGCGATGCTTTCGACGCTCAGATCCTCGACAAAAACATGCGGCGCCTCCAGGATCAGCGCCTTAATCTCCTCAGGAAACGAGCCAGCGTAAATGAGGGCAATCGACCCACCATCGCTATGTCCCAGCAAAATCGGTTCCTGGATCTTGAATTTTTGGAGGAGGGCGGGGAGCACCACCTGCGCCTCGTAGTGCATGAAGTCCGCGGTGCGTTTCTCCTCCAAACGCTCGGACTTGCCATGCCCGTACCGCGAGTACACGAGCACTCCGCAGCCCGTCGCAGCGGCAATTTGCTCTGGAAAATCCTTCCACATCGACACCGACCCCAATCCCTCGTGCAGCATCACGATAGTTGTGTCTTGGGTAGTTGCCGGGAAGGAGAGCGTTTCGAGTCTTCTCCCTTCAACGATTACGTCGCTCGAGTATGTGCGCGTTTCGGCCAAGCTACGCCCTCGGGACCTCAGTGCGCGGCGCATTTGCCGCTTGGCGCAAAACATTGCGCCGGATTTTGCCCGTCGCCGTTTTGGGTAACTCATCCAGAAACTCGATCCAGCGCGGATACTTGTACGGCGCAAGCCGCGCTTTTACAAAATCCTTCAGCTCGATCACCAATTCAGATCGTGCTGCGACTCCCGGCTTCAAAACCACATACGCTTTGGGTTTTACAAGCGCGTTCTCGTCCATTGCCCCAACCACTGCTGCTTCCAAAACGGCTTCATGTGAAATCAGGGCGGATTCGACCTCCGTGGGCGAAACCCACAGTCCGCTCACTTTTAACATTTCATCGGAGCGCCCACAGTACACGTAGTCTCCCTCGGGAGTTTGCCGGAAGCGGTCTCCGGTTTTTACCCACTCACCGAGAAATGTGCTCGCCGTTTTCTCCGGCTTATTCCAATAGCTTGCTGCCGCGCTTGGCCCGGAGACGTACAGGTCGCCCATCTCTCCCGGCTGAACTTCGCCACCCTTTTCATCGAGGAGACGGACCTTGTATCCCGGAACGGGTTTTCCCGTCGTGCCATAGCGGCAGGCGCCGGGACGGTTTGAGAGGAACATGTGCAACATTTCCGTCGAGCCGATTCCATCGAGGACCTCAACACCTGTTCGCGCCGTCCACTTGCGCCCGACTTCTTCCGGAAGCGCTTCTCCTGCTGAAACGCACATCCGGAGGCGCAGTTCTTCCCGCTTTGGAAGATCTTCACAGACAAGCAGGGAGCTAAATAGTGTCGGAACCCCGCAAAAAATTGTCGGTTTGTGTTTTCGGAGGATTTCACAGACCGTCTTGGGCAGGGCGCGGCTTGATTGAAGAACTGCCGTCGCCCCAACGGCCAGGGGAAATGAAAGCGCGTTCCCCAAACCGTAGGCAAAAAACAATTTCGGCGCGGAGAACATCACGTCGTCCTCACGCATCCCGAGTACGCCCTGGCCAAATGATTCCGCCGTGCGCACCAAGCTGATTTGCCGGTGCATTGCTCCTTTGGGTTCGCCGGTCGAGCCGGAAGAGTAGAGCCAGAAGAAAACATCCTCCGGCCGCGCGAGAACCGCCTGCGCGGAAGGCCCGGCCGCTTTCATTAAATCGTCGAGCTGGGGAAAGGCATTGGAAGTCTTGCCGGAAACGATGATCAGACCGCTCCACTCTGAGATTCTTGCCGCTTCGAGGATGCGCGGCAAAACCAATTCAGTAACAAGAATCGCGCGTGGCTGGCTGTCCCGGAGGATCACCGCAACATCCTGCGGCTGGAAAAGCGTGTTGACGGGGATGGGCACGATCCCCGCTTTGATGGCCCCCAGAAAGCAAGCAGGGAAGTCGATCGTATCGAGCAGGAAAAGAATGATGCGCTGGCCACTTTCGATTCCGGCTCCTCTTAGTGCATTCGCGCAGCGGTCCACCCTCTCCGCAAGTTCGGCGTAGCTGTAGTTTCCGGCCTCATCGATATACGCAATTTTCTTCCCGCGTCCCGCGCGCAGGTTTCGCTCGACAAGATCCTGAGCGGCGTTGTAGCGCCCCTGCTGTTTTCCCGACATTCCCGTTTTCATTTCTTGAGCTCTACGGACTGTATCGATTTCCGATTCATTTCAACCATAAGTTAGAAAAGCTCTTCGGCACCGTTCAAAGATCTTGTTCCGGCCTGCTAAGATGGCAGAATGAGCCCGTTCGAAACTCTCAGTCTGGTCCTCGGCGCTGGTTTTTCTTCTGGCTTGAATTTGTACGCCACCGCGGCCACTCTGGGCTTGCTGCAGCGATTCGGAATTATCCATCTCCCCACCCAGCTTGAGATTTTTGCGCATCCCTGGGTCCTCGGAATCGCCGGAGCACTTTACATTCTGGAATTCTTTGCCGACAAAATACCCTATGTCGATACGATCTGGGATCTGATCCACACTTTTATTCGCCCGCCCGCCGCGGCTCTGCTTGCTTTCGCTGCCGCGGGAGCCGCGCCGCCAGAGTGGCGTTGGGGCGCCGCGCTGCTTGCCGGCGGAGTCGCGCTCACTTCTCACGGAACGAAAGCCAGCGCCAGGGCCGCGGTCAACACAAGTCCCGAACCGTTCAGCAATTGGGTGCTGAGTTTCGGAGAAGACCTCCTGGCGGTCTGGCTGACCTGGATGGCCACGGCCCATCCATTGGCTACCACAGTCATCGTTGTCGCGCTCACTACACTTTCCATTTTTCTGTTTTTCTATCTCTTTCGCTTTTTGCGAGCCGCGCTTCAACGGCTTCTCGCCGCCTGACGGCTTGGCTATTTCAAATACGCCGCCAGCCAATCCAAAAATGTTTTGTACCAGAACTGGCCGTTCTGGGGTTTCAGAACCCAGTGGCCTTCATCGGGGAAGATTACGAGTTTCGAAGGCACGCCCTGCCGCTGCAGCGAATTAAAAAATTCCAGCGATTGCGTGTATGGCACACGATAGTCGCGCTCGCCCGCAATCACCAGCGTCGGCGTTTTGTATTTTCCGAGTTCGCCCGCGTACGTTGACGGCGCCCATTTTCGGTAGCTCTCCGGATTGCTCCAGGGCGTTCCCTGCATATCATGCTCTTCGAACCACAATTCCTCAGTCGCATACATCGCCACTTTGTCATAGACGCTGGCATGGCTGATGATCGCTTTGAAGCGTCCCGTGTGCGTGGCAATCCAATCGGCCATGTATCCGCCATAAGAACCACCGGCCGCGGCCATCCGCGATCCATCGGCGAAAGGATATTTCGCTAACGTGTAATCCACTCCCTTCATGACGTCCTCGTAAGCTTTTCCGCCCCAGTCGTTCGTGATTTCATCGGTGAATTTTTGCCCGTAGCCGGTCGAGCCGCGCCTGTTGATCATAAGAGTCACGTACCCGGCCGCGGAAAAAACCTCCGCGTTCCAGCGGTAGCCCCAAGCGTTCGACCACATGGTTTGCGGCCCGCCGTGCAGGAGCACCAGGAGCGGATATTTTTTTTTGGCATCGAATTTTGGCGGCCGGATCAGCATCGCTTGCACACGCGTTCCTGCGGCGCCATCGAACCAAAACGTTTCTGGCGCATTCATTTCCATTGCCGCCAGAATCGCGTCGTTGTGATGGGTGAGCTGCCGAACGGCGGTGGCGTCGCTCGCGGCGGCAAATAGCTCCGCCGGCGCCGATAGACTCGTGCGTTCGAACACCAGCGTCTTTCCGTCGCTGCTCAAAGAAAAACCCAAGTTGTAGCCGTCAGCGATGACTTTCTTCGGCTCCGCTCCCGCGCGCGCCGCCATGGCGTAGATTGGCTGCAGGGTTTCGTTTTCCGCCGTGAAAAAAATCGTCTTGCTGTCGGCTGACCACGCCAGATCGTTTGCGCTGCGGTCAAATCCTTCCGAGAGATTTTCGTTCTTGCCCATTTGACGGTCATAGAGCATTACGCGCCAGCGGTCCGATTCGTACTCCGGCGTAAGCTGTGCGTGATAAGCGATGTAGCGGCCGTCGGGTGAGTAGACGGGGTTGCCGTCAAAGCCGGGATTCGTCGTGATGCGCTTTGGCTCTCCGCCAGCGATGGATACGAGGAACAAGTCGGCGTTCGTACTGATCGCCTCCATCTTGTCGGTCACCGCCGTAAAGCAAATTTCTTTTCCGTCCGGCGAAAAATTGATGTCCCCTGGTCCACTGCGCTCATCCGGCGGCACATCGTAGTTCGCTCCCGGCGTCAGGTCCCGGGGCGCAGCGCTCCCATCCGCCGGCACGACAAACAGGTGGCTGCGCTTCCCTTCGAACCAGTGCGTCCAGTGGCGGTACAAAAGCTGTTCGTACACGTGCGCTTTGACTTTGCTCTTCTCTTTATCCACGTCTCGCGCGGTGTTGCATGCGTCGTCTTTACAATCCGGATAAACTGACGAAGTAAACGCAATCGTCTTCCCATCGGGCGACCACTTCACAAGATCCACTCCGGTCGAAAGGTGCGTGAATTCGTGCGCTTCGCCGCCTTCCATCGAGAGCAGGTAAACCTGAGAATTGCCGCTTCGCGAAGAAAGAAACGCAATCGTCTTTCCGTCAGGGGACCATACCGGCGATGAGTCGTGGCCGCTTTGCGTTAACTGGACGGCCTCTCCTCCCAAAACCGGCGCAAGCCACACGTTGCTCGCGTTGCGATTCGCTTCCATGTCCGGCGTCGCGATCGTATACGCCACCCATTTTCCGTCTGGCGAAATCTGCGCTTCCGAGACGCGGTGCATTCGAATCATGTCGTCGAAGGTGATGGGGTGCTTTCCGGCCTCCTGTGCCCGGACTGGTTGGTAGCCGCACACCAGCAGCACACTCACCACGCCAACTCGTAGGATTCCAGACCTCATCGGTATTTCTCCTTCGCTCAACGCTTGACGCAACAAGGCATTCTCAAATCGTGAATGATGTCACGATTCGCGGTGCATTCCAATATAGCGGCAGGTCTATCGAAGTCTATCGAGGAAGAGCCACTCCAACGGCCCAGTGATAACCGTCGCGATCCGCGACGATCACGTCGCGCCATCCGTGGGGAAAATCCGTTGCGGGTTGAATGATCGTCTCTCCAGCGGCGCGAGCGCGTGCCTCGACCGCGTCGGGATCGATCCCCATCACGCGGAGCTCCGCTCCGGTGCCACGCGGCCCCGGACCTCGCAGCCGCTCATAGAGTGGATGATGGTCATAGGTATGATCGGCATGAAGCATGAACTCCATACCCACAATCACGAGCGCCGCAAAATCCTCGTCCGCATAACGCACCGTCGCGCCCAACACATCCCGATAGAAGGGGAGTGAGCGCTGTACGTCGCGCACCAGTAAATTGAGCGAAAATCTTGGCATCGCTCGACCGTACTCGTCGGCCGGAATCCACGCCTCGCCTGTGCGTTTCTTCGTCATGGTTTCTGACGGCCATCATTACACGTTGTGCGTCCAGCGTGCATCACGGCTAGGCCCAAGCTGGATCTCGCCGTGCGGGACACCACCGCGATTACTCTTTCGCCACTGGTACGGCGGGCGCTTTCATTTTGGCAATCTCCGAAAGTAAATCGGGTTTGCCGTTACGTTCCAGGTGCGGATAGCGCTCTCCGCCGTGATAGTCGACGCGATAGGTACGAAAATATTCTGCGTTCTCGACGAGCAATTCCATCGGCTCCTTCCCGCCCTTCGCCTGCCGGATCGCTTCGCGCAAGATCTCCGGTGTCCATCGCCTGCCGTTCACGGCTACAAGCCGCATTCCCGGCACGATTCCGGCCTGCGCCGCGGGTGACCCGGGGATGACGTCGCTTATTTCGTCACTGTTCTCGCTGCCCGGATCGTGCACGATAATCCCTAGCGAAAACTGCACGTCGGTCGTGTGCCCCACCGCGTCCTCGGCTCGCTGATGCTCATTCATGGTGTCGTTGAAAACCAGCCGCCACCCGCTATTTTCCAGTCCTCCGAGCGGCGCGCCCGGCCCGTGCGAGGTCAGGCGCTCGGTAAAAAACGTCCGCCAGTCGTACGGCACGATGTCCTGCATCGCCGCCACCACGTCCTCAAACGTGTACGGCACAATTTTCAGAGGCGTGTTTTGCCCACCATGAAATTTCTTGCAAAAATCGTCCAGCGACTTTTTCCCCTGCGTTTTCTCGCGGATGATGGTATCCGCCTCCAGCCAGATCAGGGTGCTTTCCTCGTAGTAATCCGCGCCCCGGCGCCACGAAGAGCCTTCTGGCCGGGCGCTGTACAGAAACTGCACGGATATCGCCGTGTCCTGCAAATCCCGCCAACTGCGACCCGGCCGTTGGTTCAAATAAGCCGCCTGGGACGCAAGCGTCTCCCGGAGTCCCTCCGGCGTCCAGAATCCGCTCCGCGCGGCCAGGATCGTTCCGTAATATTCCGTCAGCCCTTCATACACCCACAGCAGATCGCCCTTCATTGGTGCTTGGTAGTCTGGAGTAGCGAGTCCCTCGGGGCGGCGGTACTTGCCGTTCCAGGAATGAAAAAATTCGTGCGGCAACAAATCCATCTGCGTCTCGAGGACCATCGGATCGCGCAGCATCCGCTCGCCTGCGCGGTTGTCGCTCGATTCATGGTGCTCGACGCCGTCCACGTGCATGTTGTCGGTTAAGGAAAGAAGAAAATCGTAGCGCCGGTAGTGCCGCGCCCCGAAAATCGCGCCGGTCTCTGCAACCAGTTGTCGCAAATGCAGCACTTGTTCGGGCGTCGCCTCATTTGCGGCCGCGCTGTCCGCCGCGATGTGAATGCGGTGTTCCGGCTGCTCTCCCTTGGAAAGCTCAATCGTGCGCAGATATGCGCCCGCAATCACCGGCGAGTCCATCAGCGTGGTCAGCGAAGCCGGTTGAAATACGATTTCGTCCCCCGAATCCTTCGCCACGGGCAGAGCCGTCCCGTATTTCCAACCCGCGGGCAACCGCAAACGCGCTTCGTACGTCAGGTCGTCGCTCTTGGCTCCTTGCGTATACAGGAGAACCAAAAACCAGTTCAACAGGGCAAGTTGCGAAGTCGCGGCGGAATTTTCCCACGCCGACTGCGCCGCGGTCGGAGACAAGTAATCGAGACTCACCTCCAGCGTTTCCGCGCCTGCCGGCACTTTGCAGTGGAACGCATACATGTCCACATCGTCCCGCAACCAGGGAATCTCTTTTCCTCCCGCGCGGAATTTCAATCCCGTCAAATCCAGGATCGGTCCTGTCGGCGCATGGTCGCCTGGAATCCATTTTGGATAAACGAGCGTTAGCGCCCCTTCTTTTACGGGAAAGTCCAGCGCCGCATGGAAGATGTATTTCGTGGCGTCGCGCAGATCCACCGCGATTCGAATTGGCTTGCTCGCTGTTTGCGCCTGCACGGAACGCGCGAAAGAAAGTATCAATAGTGAAACGAAAAGTGCACCCCAACTCCGTTTATTCATCGAATTCTCCCGAGAAAAATCCGCGCCAGAGTAACACAGGTTCCCCCGCACCGGCATAAACCGGCGGGAACCAGCGCTTCCTCGCGGAACACATTCTGGTTCTGCTGCCGTTGCGGGCGACTCTGCTACAATCTTTTTCCATAACCCCATGACGCACGACGCCGCCTTATTTCCGCGGAATTTCCGCAAGACCTTTCCCATCGCTGTGCGAGGCGAAGGCTGCTGGATCATCTCCTCCGACGGAAAGCGTTACCTCGATGCGTCCGGCCAGGCCGCTGTCACTGGAATCGGCCACGGCGTCGCCGAAATCGGCCGCGCCATGGCGGAGCAATCCGCGCAAATCGCGTTCGCGCACACTTCGCAATTTCATTCCGCGCCCGCGGAGAAACTTGCCTCTCGCCTTCTCCAGCTCGCTCCTCCCAATTTTCGCGACGGCGGCCGCGTCTACTTCACTTCCGGCGGATCGGAAGCTTCCGAAACCGCCATCAAGGTCGTTAGGCAATATCATCTCGAAACCGGCCAGCCCGCGCGCTTTCGCGTGATTTCGCGCCGCCAGAGCTATCACGGCAGCACACTTGGCGCGATGTCGCTCAGCGGAAATGTTTCGCGCCGCGCTCCTTATCAGCCTTTGCTTCCCGAATGGGGTCACATCGCGCCTTGTTTTTGCTATCACTGCCCGTTCGAGAAAACATTTCCGCAGTGTGGTCTCGCCTGCGCTGACGATCTGGACCACTTTCTTAGCGCCGAGGACGCCAGCACCGCCGCAGCATTTATTTTTGAGCCCGTCGTTGGAGCAACTCTTGGCGCAGCCGTGCCGCCGGAAGGCTACGCCGCTCGCATCGTGGAAATTTGCCGCAAACACGGCATTCTCCTCATCGCGGATGAAGTGATGACGGGAATGGGCCGCACGGGAAAGCCATTAGCGGTGCAGCACTTGGGCGTCGAGCCGGACATTATTCTTACTGGGAAGGGAATTGCCAGCGGTTATGCGCCTCTTGGCGCTGTATTGGTTTCCAGGCGCGTCGTTGAAGCGTTCGAACGCGGCACCGGCGCGTTTCAGCACGGCTTCACCTATCAGGCGCACCCTGTCGCGACCGCCGCGGGCAACGCCGTCCTCGATTACATCGAAAAGCACAAACTCTTCTCGCGAGTCGCGCCGGCTGGAGAAACTCTGCGTGCCGCGCTCGCCCCGCTGGCGTCGCACAAACATGTCGGCGACATCCGCGGTCTGGGCCTGCTGATGGGCATCGAATTCGTCAAGGACAAGGTGACGCGTGAGCCGTTCCCCAAAGAAGAAAACGTCGCCGAGCGCATTCGCCAGGCCGCGCTTGCCGAACTTGTGCTCACGTATCCGACGCAGGGCTGCGTCGATGGCTTGCGCGGAGATCACATTCTTCTCGCGCCGCCGTTTATCGTGAACGAAGAAGAGTGCCGCACCATCGCCCGAGCCATCGAAGTTTCTCTCCGTAAAGTCTTTGGCTCTTGAAGCGCAGGGATTGCAGACGCATCCTTGCCCGGGTCAAAAGAGGAGAACGATGCTTGTTAGCAGAACGTTAGTGCCTTTGAGCCTTGTCTGTGCGGCCGCTGTGTCGGCCGTTGTTGTACTCCACGGCGACGGAAGGCCCGCGACTCCTGCCGCTTCCGCATCCATTCTCGGCTTTACGCCGACGCACTCCGCCGCGGAAAGAAAACTCGAAGGCACTTTTCAGCAGATTCCTTCTCCGGAAAGGGCACGCGAGTGGCACCGCGTCTTCACCCAGGAGCCGCACCCCGCCGCTTCGGCGCGGAATAATCAGCTCGCGGACTTTATCGTTGACGAATGGCGCAAGCAGGGCTGGGAAGACATCGCGCTCCGACGCTACGACGTTCTTCATTCGAAGCCGCGCAGCATGTCGCTCGAAATTGTCGCGCCTGTTCACTACACCGCCAGCCTCCATGAAGAGCCCTACGATGCCGATCCCGACACGAAAAACCAGTACATCGACGGCGCCTACTTTGGCTACTCGGCTTCCGGCGAAGTCACGGCCGACGTCGTCTACGCGCACAGTGGCAATCCCGAAGACTACGATCTGCTCCGCAAGAATGGCATCAGCGTTAAAGGCAAAATTGTTATCGTTCGCTACTCGAATCCCTACAGCTATCGCGGCTTCAAAGCGCTCACGGCGGAGCGCGAAGGCGCCGCGGCCCTCCTGATTTACTCCGATCCCGCCGAGGATGGCTTCACCCGTGGCAAAGTTTTCCCCGACGGGCCGTGGGGTCCGGAGAGTCACATCCAGCACGGCGCGATCACTTATGACTACATCGCTCCCGGCGATCCGCTGACGCCCGGCTGGGCGTCGCTCCCTGGAGCGAAGCGAATCTCTCCGTCGGAAGCGCGCTCTCTTCCGAAAATCGTCGCCCTGCCGCTCTCGTGGCATGACGCCAAGCCCATCCTCGAAAATATGAACGGCCCCGAAGCTCCAAAAGAATGGGGCGGAGCGCTCCCCATCCGATACCGTCTCACCGGCGGCGTGCAGGTCCACGTGAAAGTGGATATGGACACTAGCACGCAGCCTTACACCGTTGTCGAAGCGCGCATCCGCGGGAGTGAACTCCCCGACGAATGGGTGCTGCTCGGCAATCACCGCGATGCCTGGGTTTTCGGCGGCGTCGATCCTTCGAGCGGCACCGCTTCGATGATGGAATTGACGCGGGCCCTCGGCGAAATGAAAAAGAATGGCACTCGCCCGCGCCGCACGCTCGTTGCTTGCAGTTGGGACGGCGAAGAATACGCCTTGACCGGCTCAACGGAGTGGGGCGAGCAGTTCGCCGACGATCTCAAGCAAAAACTCGTCGCGTATATCAACGTCGACGAATCCGTCGCCGGCGCCGCCACGACCGCGGGCCCTGAGGGTCTGAGCTTCTCGCCTTCTGCCGTCGCATCACTCGCTCCCATGCTCGTGGAAGCCGCCAAGGACGTCCGCGCTCCTTCTGGAAAATCCCTTTACGAAGCGCTTCGCGCCACGCGCATGCGGGACGAAAAGACCAATTCGCCGCCGCAAGACTCTGCACTTGTCGAAACACGCATCGGCAGCGGTTCGGATCACACCGTTTTTCTCAATCACCTCGGACGTCCGGTCGTCGGTCTCGGTTTTACCGGCGATTACGGCGTTTACCACTCCGCTTACGACGATCATTTCTGGATGGAGCGCATCGGTGATCCTAAGTTCGAATACCACGTCGCTCTCAGCCGCATCTGGGGCCTGCTCGCTTTGCGCCTCGCGAACTCGGATCTTCTACCATTTGATTTCGGCGCTAATGGCGCGGCCCTTCGAGGTTTTGTACGCGAACTGGACACGCGTACCGGACTCGGAAAGCACATTGACCTCAGTGGCCTTGAGCAGCGCTTGGAGTCCTTCGAGAAAGAAGGTCGCGCCGTCACACAAGACCTGTCTGCCTCGCTCGAGCGGAATCGCCTGGAAGAACGCATCGTTCCCGGCGTGAACCGCCGCTTGATGCAGATCGAATCCAACTGGCTTTACCCCGGCGGCATCCCCGGCCGACCCTGGTTCCAGCATCTTCTCTACGCCGCGCGCTATACGTATGCCCATTTGGAACTCCCGGGCTTAACCGAAGCGGCGGAACGCGGCGATTGGCAAGCGGCCGCCGAACAGGCAAAATTAATAGAACAGGCGATCGACATCAACATCAAGACTTTGCAGGCGATTCGAACTGATCTCGAAAAGGCGGAGGTCCGTAATACTAATGAAGCGAAGCCTTAATTTATTCCTGTCTTGCGTTCTTTTTTCATTCGCAAGCGTTGCCATCACATTCGGCCAGACGCAGGAACAATCCAAACCGCGTGCACGCGACCTTGGCGTTCCCTTTGACGGGACGCCCGGCCCATTGAACACCATCACCGACGTCGCCGGCGTTACCGTCGGCCACACCACTTTGATTTCCGGCGAGGGCAAATTGCAAGTCGGCAAAGGCCCCGTCCGCACCGGCGTTACCGCCATTCTCCCGCGGGGCAAGGACTCGATGAACAACGCGGCATTCGCCGGCTGGTTCACCGAAAATGGCAACGGCGAAATGACCGGCACGACCTGGGTCGAAGAGTCGGGTTTCCTCGAAGGCCCCGTGATGATCACCAACACGCACAGCGTGGGAGTTGTCCGCGATTCCGTGATTCAATGGCGCGTGGCACACGGCCAGCCCGATCCCACCAGCTACTGGTGGTCTCTTCCCGTGGTCGCCGAAACCTGGGACGGCTGGCTCAACGACATCAACGGCTTCCACGTGAAGCCCGAGCACGTTTTTCAGGCCATCGATTCCGCAAAGTCCGGCCCCGTTCAGGAAGGCAGCGTCGGCGGCGGCACCGGCATGATTTGCAATGGCTATAAAGGTGGCATCGGCACGGCGTCTCGCACACTATCCGCGAAAGCCGGCGGGTATGTTGTCGGCGTTCTCGTGCAGTGCAATTACGGCAGCCGCGAAAACTTTCGCGTTGCGGGAATTCCCGTGGGACGAGAAATTCCGTCCGAGGATCCGTACGCGTTCGTTCCTTCAGATGTTGCCGAGCGCGGCTCCATCATCGTGGTCGTCGCCACGAATGCTCCACTTCTTCCTCACCAGTTGAAGCGCCTGGCTCGCCGCGTGACTCTCGGCCTCGGCCGCAACGGAAGCATATCGGGCAACGGCTCTGGCGATATCTTCATCGCTTTTTCCACCGCCAATCCCAGCGGTTATGTACAGGACCGCGTCGTGGACCTGAAAATGTTGCCTAACGAAATGATCGAGCCCGTTTTCGCCGCTACCGTCCAGGCCACCGAAGAAGCCATCATCAACGCCATGGTCGCCGCGGAAACCATGATTGGCATCGAAAATCACCATGTCATCGCTCTGCCACACGATCAGCTCCGCGCCGTCCTCAAGAAATACAACCGCCTCACGCAATAACTTGGCGATTGTCGCAGAGTTGTAGTGGCCGGTCTTCAGGCCGGTGTCATTGTTTTCTCTCAGGAGTTTTATCAGCGCCTCTTAGGTGCGTCTGCCTGCGCAGGGAGGCGGTGTCGAGGGGTCAGTAACCACCAGTCACAATCACTTCTCAAATCACGGGCACCGCGGTCTTCCTTGCCGGATTGAAAAACGGCGTCGGCACGACCTTTGCCGAAACCGTGTGCCGCACCGCTTCCACTGTCAGTTCGATATTCAATGTCGTTCCCACGGTGGACTGCTCCTGGTCCACGCACGCCAGCGCGATCATCTTCTTCAGCGTTGGTGACCACGTCGTCGAAGTCGCCTTCCCCACGTGCCGCCCGCCGCGATACACCGGCACGGCCACGCGCGACGCCGTGCTCGGCACTTGCGGCGCCATCCCGATCTTGTCGTAGAGCACTTCGACCTCGTTCCAATTAATTTCCAGCCCCACCAGCGCACGCTCCACGCCCTGCTTCGCTTCTTCGGCCAGCGCATCGCGCCCTACAAAACTTTCTTTTTTCAAGTCCACCAGCTTCCCCAACCCGATCTCCGCCGGAGAATATTTCTGCGAATCGATCAGCGCCTTCTTGCTCGAAATGTAATCCACCTCGATCAAAATCAATCCCGCTTCGATACGCGCCACATCCAGCGCGATCATCCCTGCGGCGTGGACGTCGAACACTTTTCCTTTTGTCGCCAGCTCGTCCCATACTTTCACGGCATCTTTCCACGGCATCCATACCTCAAATCCAAGGTCGCCCGTATATCCCGTCCGCGAAATGTCCACCGGCACGCCCGCGATTTTTCCGTGTGTCACGCGAAAATATTTCAGGTTGGCGATATTCGCTTCGGCTACGGTATGCAGCAACCTCCCCGACGTCGGTCCTTGCACCGCCAGCGCCGCCACTTCCTCGGAAATATCCTGTATCTCGACCGCGAGCCCCAGCGCGTTTTGCTGGAACCAGCGCAGACTCGGGTCCGCCGCCGTCCACCGGTAGTCGTTTTCTCCCAGTCGCGTGATCGTTCCGTCGTCGATCACCTTGCCGTCCGGGTCGCACCAGCAGCAGTAAATCACCTGGTCGACGGCGACTTTGTTGATGTCGCGCGTGATAACGCGGTTGACCAGCTTCGTCGCGTCGCGCCCCGTCACGCGGTACTTGAACAGGGGCGAAATATCGATCAGGGCGGCCGAGTTCCGGATCGCGTTGTACTCGTGCTCGTGGTGCATCTCGTACACGCTCACCGTGTAGTAGCCCGACCACTCGCGGTAGTTCAGGCTCTCGCACAGCGCCAACGTTCTCTCATGAAACGCCGTTCCGACGGGCATGGCCGCTCCTGGTAGATTGCAGTTGAGGGAACCGATTATAGGTTTGCGCGACGACATGGAGCAAGCTGCGAACGGGATCGCGTCGCCTGCCCCAATTGGACATGCGGACTTCAGGGTGCGTCTGGGGTGATCACTGGGCTGCTGCTTACTTTGAAAAAGCCGAGAGCTCCAGACCGCACGGAGCAGGTTCATGCATTCTTGTTAGTCAGGGGTTTCGCGAGATGTTTTTCCCCGTCCACCAAGAAAGGGAATCAACATGGGAACCCTGAGTCGATACTGGCGATAGGCGTCGCCATGAAAACGCATAAGGTCGCGTTCTTCGAACGTAATTGCCAGAAGGATGTAGCCGGTCGTAGCCACGGAGAAAAGCAGATGCCCCGCGGTCATTCGCGGCGCTGACCAAAAGGCTATGAGAAAACCCAGGTAAAGCGGGTGCCGGGTGTACTTATAAAGAGCAGGTGTGCGGAACGCAGGCGGTTTATGTTCGCTGCTGCGGAAGTAGTTCCAAACCTGTGCGAGGCCGAACAGTTCGAAGTGATTGATCAAAAAGGTGCTAAGCAGCAAGACCCCCCAGCCAATCCAAAACGTAACGCTCAGTATCGTGCCAACGAGAGTGCCTCGCACGTCCCACACGACGTTGGGAATTGGCCGCCACTGCCAGAGCAGAACATCAAGCACGAGGCTGGCCGCTACGACGTATGTGCTGCGTTCGACACTCCATGGCACCATCTTGGTCCATTGGTTTTTGAACCACGGGCGCGCCATCACGCTGTGTTGGACGGCGAAGAGCAGCAGCAGCACCGCATTGATGGCAACAGCGAAGAAAACGTTTGAGTTTTGGCCGGTGTCAATTGATTTCGGGACGCCGACATTGCCAACAAATCCGATGGCATAAAGAAAAGTTCCCAGGAACAAGACATAGGCGGCAATCCCGTATAGCAAAGCAAGAATTTTGCTCATGAGAGCTCCCTCTTCAAAGAAAATGTGTGCCCTGGAGCCGAAGGTATGGCCGTTGGCGCAAGTATTCCCCTGTCTCCGTAAATAGGCAAGCGTTGATTCCGCATGGGGAAGCCGCTCGACTTCACTTGTGCGTCGCTGCCGCTGCCAGTAGAATGTCCATTCTTTAATTCCCTGTGGTTTTTCTTTTCCGGAGTCCCAGCGAATGTCGCAGCACTACGACGTCATCGTCATCGGTGGCGGGCACAACGGCCTTGTCAATGCCGCCTACCTTGCCAAAGCGGGGAAGAAAGTCGTCGTCCTCGAACGGCGTCACGTTCTCGGCGGCGCCGCCGTTACTGAAGAAATTTTCCCCGGCTTCCTCTTTTCCGAGTGTTCCTACGTTGTCTCGCTTCTCCGCCCGGAAATCATTCGCGAATTAGATCTTCCGCGCCACGGGCTCGAAATTCTGCCTCTCGACGGCACATTCTCCCCCATGCCCAGCGGCGATTACCTCTGGCGCATGAATGACCACGCCAAATCCATCCGCGAAATTCGCCGCCACTCCCGCGTTGATGCCGAAGCGTACGACGAATTCTCCAAGATGATGACCCCGATGTGCCGCTTCGTGAAGCCGCTCCTCTCCATGATTCCGCCGGACCCCACCACACTCAGCCCGCGCGATCTGAAAAAACTTCACTTCCTGCTCCATCGCTTCCGTTCTCTCTCTTCCGATGAACGCTACACCCTCATCCAGCTCATGACCATGAGCTCCGCGGACTTCCTCGATCAGTGGTTCGAAACCGGCGTGCTCAAGGCCACCATGTCCGCCTCCGGCATCATCGGCACGTTTCTCGGCGTTCGCTCGCCCGGCACCGCTTACGTTTTGCTGCATCACTACATGGGCGAAATTGACGGCGCTTTCCGTTCCTGGGGTTTCAGCCGCGGCGGCACCGGCGCGATCTCCAACTCCATCGCCTCCGCCGCGCGCGAATCCGGCGTCGAAATTCGCACCAAAGCACCCGTGGGCAGAATTCTCGCGAAGAACGGCCGCGCCACCGGCGTCGTTCTCCAATCCGGCGAAGAGATCTCCGCCAATGTTGTTTCTTCGAGTGTTGATCCGCATCTCACCTTCGAGAAATTTCTCGAACCCGCCGAACTTCCCGCTGATTTTCTCGAAGCCGTTCGCCGCTACAAATTCCGCGGCTCTTCCGGCAAAGTTAATCTCGCTCTCGATGCTCTGCCCGACTTCCGCTGCCTCTCCGGCCCCGGCGCGCATCTGCGCGGCGCGATTTCCATCTCCCCCAGCCTCGATTACATGGAGCGCGCCTACGACGACGCCAAGTACGGCCACTATTCCCGCCGCCCTTACATTGACATGGTCATTCCCAGCCTCACCGATCCTTCGGTCGCGCCTCCCGGCAAGCACGTCCTCTCTTGCTTCGTGCAGTACGCGCCCTACAAACTTGCCGAAGGTAACTGGGACGAGCAGCGCGAAGCGTTCGGCGACAACGTCATCAACACGCTTTCCGAATTCGCGCCCAACATCAAAAGCATCATCATCGGCCGCCAGGTTCTCACGCCGCTCGATCTCGAGCGGGAATTTGGCCTCACGCAAGGCAACATCTTCCAGGGCGAACTCTCTCTCGAGCAGCTTTTCTTTCTGCGACCCGTTCCCGGCTGGGCCTACTACCGCACTCCCATCGACAATCTCTACATGTGCGGCTCCGCCACACATCCCGGCGGCGGCATCATGGGCGCCAACGGTCGCATCGCCAGCCAGGTGATTCTGAAAGACTGGAAGGGATCCTCCGCATCTCGCTCCCGCAACGGAAAGAGCAATTGACCATGCCTCTCGGACAGCGCGTGGTTCTCATCGGCGGAGGTCACAACGGTCTCATCACCGCGTTTTATTTGGCTAAGGGCGGCTTCAAGCCCGTCGTTCTCGAGCGCCGCGAAATGGTCGGCGGCGGCGCCATCACCGAGGAATTTCATCCCGGCTTTCACGCTTCCACGCTCGCGCATACTCTCGGCCCTCTCCGCGCTGACATCGCGCGCGACATGCAACTCGAAAGATTTGGCTGCGAAATCCTCCGGCCTGACCCGCGCGTGTTCGCGCCTACCCCTGACGGCCGTGCGCTCCTCTTTTACGACGATCACGCCAAAACCTCCGGCGGCATCGCGCATCTCTCCGCGAAAGACGCTCAGAAGTACACGCAATTTGCCGCGGCCCTCGAGCAAACTGCCGCCGTCTTTGGCCAGCTTCTTTCCATCACGCCGCCCGCCATCGACGCGCCCACCCCCGAGGATTTCTGGAATCTGTTCAAGTCCGGCCGCAGCATTCGCGGCCTCGGCAAGAAAGGCATCTTCGACCTGCTTCGCTGGGGCCCGATGGCTGTTGCTGATTTCGCCGCCGAATTTTTCGAGACGGAATTGATTCGCGCGGCCATTGCTGCCCGCGGGATTTTCGGCACGGCGCTCGGCCCATGGTCGGCGGGTTCCACCGCCGTTCTTCTGCTTCGTGCTGCCGCCGATTCTCATCCTGTCGGCTCCGCATCTTTCCCCCGCGGAGGACTCGGCTCGTTCACCCGCGCCCTCGCCGAATCTGCACGCGAGGCTGGCGTCGAGATCCGCACTGACGCCGAGGTCCGCCACATCCGCCTCAAAGACGGCGCCGTCAACACTCTCGTCCTTGCCGGTGGCGAAGAAATCCCCGCCGATGCCGTCGTCTCCGGCGTCGATCCCAAGCGCACCTTTTTCCATCTTCTCGATCCCTCTCAGCTCGATCCCACGTTCGCCCTGCGCATTCGCAACTTCCGCGCCAACGGCACCGTCGCCAAAGTCCATCTCGCCCTCGGCGATCTCCCTTCTTTTTCCGCGCTCACGGATGCTATCGCTCCCGATGGATTCCTCAAGGCGCTTTCCGGCCGCATCCACATCGGACCGGAAATCGACTATCTCGAACGCGCCTTTGACGCTTCCAAGTACGGCGAATTTTCCGCCGCGCCCTATCTCGACGTCACCATTCCAACACTTCTTGATCCTTCGCTCGCGCCCGGCGGCAAGCATGTCCTGTCGGCATACGTTCAGTTCGCGCCTTTTAAATTGCGGGAAGGGAATTGGGACACGCGCCGCGACCTGCTCGGCCGAACCGTCATCAACACGCTGGCGGCCTACACGCCCAACCTGGCCAATCTTGTAGAAGCCGTGCAAGTCATCACGCCGCAGGATCTCGAAACCTCCTATGGCTTTACCGGGGGTCACATTTTCCACGGCGAACTTGCGCTCGATCAGCTTTTCACCATGCGCCCCGTTCTCGATTGGGCGCGCTACAAGACTCCGGTTCGCGGGCTCTATCTTTGCGGCTCCGGCACGCATCCCGGGAACGGCCTCACGGGAGCTTCTGGTGCCAACGCCGCCCGCGAAATTATCCGCGACCTCCGCTAGTCTGGTGTGCGGCATGCCCTGATAAGATTCACGCAGAACTAGCTTCAGCAGCTAGCTCCACAATGAAGTCGTCGGAGGCTCGACCGCTTTGTATCTGAGATTTGTTGTTGCAGACATTGATGAAGACTCAGGTAAAGAGCTTGGTGTGTTCCACGCTGTTAGTAACTTGCGGGAGGGCGGAAAGCTTCATCAACACGAAGAAGCACAATACGACCAGATTCGACAATGGTTCAACGAGAATTTGGAAAAGCCGACACGATTTACGGCATCGAAGCCTCCTTTCTATCGGAAGCAGGCGAAAGCCATTTCTTGGTTCAAGGACAGCGCGCACGAACACATCGCTCGTGTTAGGGATTTGGTAGCTATTCTCCAGCAGCACGGAATTTCAGTCCAAATGTTGAAGACAGACCGGGTCGGCTACGTCGTGTACGAGGACAAGTATCAAATCGTGGCGGAGCCGTTTAACAGTGAAACTCTATGACCACCATCGATCGTACCAAACTACATACTCTCCATCAGCGCGAAGAACAACGCTTCGTCGCCGACCATCCGCGCTCGGCCGAACTCTTCCGTCGCGCGCAAAACTCCCTCCTCGGCGGCGTCCCCATGAACTGGATGAAAAAATGGGCCGGCGCGTTTCCTATTTTCGTCAAATCCGCCAAAGGCGCGCATTTCACCGACGTCGATGACCGCGACTACGTCGACGTTTGCCTCGGCGACACCGGCGCCATGACCGGCCACTCTCCTGACATCGTCGCCGAAGCCGTTGCTCGTCGCGCCAAGGAAGGCATCACCTTGATGCTTCCCACCGAAGATTCGCTGTGGGTCGGCGAAGAACTGAAACGCCGCTTCGGCCTCCCGTACTGGCAATTCACTCTCACCGCCACCGACGCCAACCGCTTTGCGATTCGCATCGCGCGCGAAATCACGCAGCGTTCAAAAATTCTCGTTTACCACTACTGCTACCACGGCACGGTCGACGAATCCTTCGCCGCGCTTCACGATGGCGTCGTGGGCCCTCGCCGCGGCAACATCGGGCCGCCCGTCAGTCCCGCGGAAACAACTCGCGTCGTTGAATTCAACGATCTCGCTGCTCTCGAAGAAGCTCTCAAGCGCCACGATGTCGCTTGCGTCCTCGCCGAGCCCGCCATGACCAATGTTGGCATCATCCTTCCCGATGACGGCTACTGGAAATCCGCGCGCGAACTCACGCGCCGCTATGGCACACTGCTTATCGCCGACGAAACGCACACCATCTGCGCCGGCCCCGGCGGCTGCACCGCCGAATGGAAACTCGATCCCGATCTACTTGTTTTTGGAAAACCGATCGGCAGTGGCATCCCAGGCGGCACCTACGGTTGCACCGAGGAGGTTGCTAAACGCATTACCGCTCACATGCAGCTCGAAGATTGCGACGTCGGGGGAATCGGCGGCACGCTCGCAGGCAACGCGCTTTCGCTTGCCGCAATGCGCGCCACCCTGGATCACGTGCTCACGCCCGCCGCATTTGCGCGCATGATCCCGCTCGCACAACGCTTCAATGACGGCGTCGCCGAAAATATTCGTGCCGCTGGTTTGACCTGGAACGTTATCCGCCTCGGCTGCCGCGCCGAATACACGTTTTGCCAAAAGCCACCGCGCAATGGAGGTGAATCCGCTGCTGCCGCTGATTTCGAACTCGAGCGCTTTCTCCACCTCTACGCGCTCAATCGCGGGGTGCTGCTCACTCCATTCCACAACATGGCGCTGATGTGCCCGGCAACCACCGAGGCCGACATCGACCTCCACACCAAAATCTTCGCCGCCGCCGTTCGCGAACTGACTGCGTTCTGAAGGCGGCGGCTACCGACCGGGCGCCCGCTTGCCCTGCCGTTATGGCTTCGGTTTCTCCGCGGCTGGTTTTACTTCCGAGGACGCTGCCGCTCCCGCGGCTTTCGCTTTATGTGTGGCAACTATGGTTTGTTTCGGTTGCCAGAAATCCGCCGCCACTTTGACAACTTCTTCCGGCGGATTGCTCAACTCCGGCGAGAAGCGGAAGATCGTTGATTCCGTTCCCGACACGAACTCGGCGTTCGCCTTCAAATACTTCTTAAACCCTTCCTCGCCCAGGACTTCGCGGGCCGTGGGGTTCTTGTCGAATCCGCCCAGTGAACTGCGCAGGGAGGTAACATAGAACGTGGTGCCTTTCGTTCCCTCGACCACCTGCGAGACCATTACCGTCTGCGTGTCGGGATTCTTCTCAGCAGCTTCCTTCACTTCCTTCAGCAGCGCCTCAAAATCGGCAATGTGCCCCGAGCGCACATGCACGGCGGTTGTGCGCAGCAATCGCGTTTCGCCCACCAGTTTCGCGTACGCCGCCGGATCGGCCGGAGCTTTGCGGCTCAGGTCCCACCGACGCTTCCGCAATTCCGATCGCGAGCTTTCGATACAGTTCGCTTCATCGCGCAGCAATTTATCCGCGCCTTCTTTCCCGTACGCCTTTTGCAATGCGGCCACAAAGGCATCGTTGCCCTTGTCGATGTCCGCGTAGTCCTGTCGAGTGCTCACGAAGACATAGGTGTCGCCTTCGCCGTATGCCGTTTCCATGCCAATCCAGTGGTCGCCGTTGAACCGGCGGTTCGCGTCGGTTATTTTCTTTCCAATCGCAGTGAACTCCGCAACCTTATCCGGCTTTACCTTGATGATTGATTCGTCTAGGTAATCGCCCTGGGCTTGGGAGATCGCGGGGGCCATCAGGCACACCACGGCGGCCAAGGCCCAAATGGTTCTCTTGAACATAAACTGCCTCCTTTTTTTGCACCTAGTCCGGGAAGGGGAATGAACCGGACGCTACACCCCGCCCTGCACGCTGTCAAGTCTGCCCGCGGTGGCGTGTCTGCTTGCCTTTGCGAGGCTCCAACACAGTCAAAGTGTGCGAGAAGCAGTACCGCCCCATCTGCACAAATGATAGAAAGGGATGAGCCACCCAGAGACGTTTTCGGGATCGAGCAGCGGCCAGCCGCAACAGACACCGAGAGGACTTCGCAATGGGCAAGCCTGCAGGGACAAATAGATTGGCTGCCATTCTCGTCCTGGCCGGCGGAACAATGTTTACGCAATCGCCGTGGGCCATGGCACAAACAGCTGATGCGCAATGCGCATCCACTGTGCCCAGTTCACAAGTATGCGGATGCGCCCATACAAGTTCCGTCGCAATCTTTAACGGAAGCGAAGACGAAAGCCAAACCGGGAGGACCGCGTCCACGGGATCGAATCAAGACGATTGGGTGCACGCTTGGTTACGTAAAGTGGACGAAGCGCGGGCAAGTCAGCCGCATTTTGTTTCGCCGAACGTCACATCGCACGTGATGCTGGTCCAGCAATACCGCTTCGACATGTCCTGGCAGCAAGATCCCTCAGGCGGCACTGTAACGTCGAACTACGGCGCCGCGCATGGCCTGGAGATCATTCCGACGACGCGTCTTGAAGTGGGAATCTTCCAGCCAGCCTATCTGGTACACCAATCGACGGTACAGGATGGATTTGGAGATTTTTCGTTCCAGGTAAAGTACCGGGCTTTTTCAGCGACGGAAGGCCGGGGCGACTACTTCATAGGATTTTTCCTTGGTGGTTCGTTCCCCACGGGCACTCCACCGAACGGCGCCGGCCACACGATCTTGTCTCCTACCTTGGCAGCCTCCAAGGGCCTCGGGCCGTGGGACATTCAGAGCACGATCGGCGCGAATCTCCCTGCCAGCGGTGCGAATATTCTAGGCCGCGCGATCGTGTTCAACACCGCGGTTGATTATAAAATTAGGGGAAAAATCTGGCCTATGCTCGAGCAGAACTCCACGTTTTGGTTGGGCGGTGCTTTGGACGGAAAGAAGCAAGTCTTCCTGACGCCCGGCCTTGTCCTTGGCGGATTTCCCATCGCGGAAAGGCTTCACCTAAGCCTCGGAGCCGGCGTGCAGATCGCGGTGACGGAATTTCACCAGTACAACCACCGCTGGATCGTTTCGGTGCGCTTCCCGTTTTGAAAGGGGTTTCGGGCGAGGGGTATTTTTGCGATCCAGCGGCGGCCACTCTACTATCCCGCTGCAACTGGAGCAATCGGACGGTGTAACCGAAGAAGAAGCTCGGGTGCTCGACACGGTTGTTGAATATTTGCGCCCGTTCTTGAATAAGATCCTGGAGAAATTCCCTCCAGCAAGAAAGTGGCCTGACCGGGAATTTTGTACCAGCTGAAGAGAGAGGCCATCGAATTCGTGTGAGACGGTGGCGGATTCATGTGTGGCACTTATCAACGTCTCCAGGTGGCCAATCAAGCAGGTGCTTCTACGGATGTTCTGGATGGGAAGCGGCGGAAAGTTCGACGGGTTTGCCGTGCGGCGTATGCCGATACGCTTCGGCCCAGGCTTCTTTGCGTGCGAGCAGCGCGGCGGGATCGCTTAGGCCTTTGGAGGTGACGAGGCGTTCGAGAGCGACGAGCCAGTGGTCGTAGTAGTGCGAGCCGTCGTCTGGTTCGCCACGGCCGGCAGCGGCCTTGAGTTCATCGGCAAGCGCAGCGGCCCACTCTTTCCAGGTGAAATGGCCTTGCTCGGAAAGTTTGACGGCCAGAGCGAAAGCTTGGGCTTGCCACGGTTCGGCAAAGACTGGTCCGCCCTCGTCGCGGGGGAGCTGCGGCAGGGCGGCGAAGTTCGCGGATTCGCGAACCGATTTGTGAATTGGGTCAGGCTGGCTCAAGATAGTCGTCCCACATATCGAGATAAACCGAATCGCGCGCAGCAGCTTGCTCGCCCCAAAGCTCGCGCGAGCTAAACCGCACGGAGTAAACATGCTGCGGTTTCTCGCCAAGAAAGTGGGCGTTGGTGTCCGGAAAAACGAAAACGCCATGATCGCGCTCGACGGTGCCGGTTTTTCCTCGGGCGTAGCGCGGCAGGCGCGTATGCCCTATCGGATTAATGTTGCGGGCCCGCACCCGCTGGCCGGAGTGAAAACGCGGGGTCACCGGTACGTTCCGGCTCGTCGGCACGCCCTTGGCGACAAATACGGCGACTTTCTCCTCGGTGAGCGGCGGAACACTTTTCGGCGAACCTGGCGCCGGCTTGCCACTTTCAATCTCTTCATGCGTGACCAGACCCCTCCTGACCAGCAACTCCACCAGCCTCTCGGTCCATTTCTCGTAGTAGCTCATGCGCAAATAGTCGGCTGGGGGAATGAGCTCAATCTGGTGGCGGCGTGCGTCGATGTTCCACTTTTTCCAGGCAGAAGCAGCGAGGTTTAGCGCAAACGATCGCCCTTCCCATGGCTCGTGGAAGACGGGCTCGTTTTTCTCGTGCTGGATCGGGCCCATGCCGTGCATGCCGCCCATGTCATGAATGCCGTTCACGCGGGTACTCCCTTGGCCGGCGGAGCGACCTTGGCGACGCCGACCATCGCATCGCGCGTGACTAGCTCGGCGAGCCGTTCTTCACTCCAATGTTCGGTGCCAGCGGGCCGCTCAGGCAAAACGAGGTATCGCAATTCCGCTGTGCTGTCCCAAACGCGCACCTCAACATCCTCGGGCATTTCGAGGCCGAATTCGCGCAGTACGCCGCGCGGATCAATCACGGCGCGCGAGCGATACGGGGCGGACTTGTACCAGACAGGGGGAAGGCCTAGGACAGCCCAGGGATAGCAGGAGCACAGCGTGCACACAACCATGTTGTGAACCTGGGGAGTATTCTCGACGACCAGCATGTGCTCGCCTTGCTGGCCGCCGTAGCCGAGCTCAGCAATCGCCGCGTCCGCGTCGGTGAGCAGACGCTGCTTGTAAGCGGGGTCGGCCCAGGCGCGTGCTACGACGCGGGCGCCATTGCGTGGGCCGATTTTGTGTTCATACGTATCTACCAGCGCATCGAGCGCGGCGCGGTCGACCAATCCTTTTTCGACGAGCAGCGATTCGAGCGCCTTGACGCGGAGCGTTGGGTCAGAGGGAACGACCTGATGGTCGTGATCATGCTCGTGAGAATGGCCGTGCGCGTGTGATAGATCGGGGGTCATCGCAGCTCCCGCAGCGGACACCGCGCCCGCCAAGAAATCGCGCCGCTTGGTGGTCATCTGCCCCTCCTCTCCAGTCGCCTAAGCATATTACCCGAGGCCGAAGGAGTAAAAAGGAAACTGTAAGCGACTTATTGCAGCACCATAGTAGAGCGCTTCAAGCGATGTCAAGCGTGTTGATTCGGTCAGGAAGTAAAAGGACGGATTTTGCGGAGCTCGGTTGCTTCCCGTCGGGGTAGCTTGCGCTCGATGTAAGACAAACTCAGGGCGGCCAGACGCCGGCGGTGAAGGACTTGATTACACTGAAGCCAAGCTCTTCATAGAGATGGACGGCAGTTTTGTTTTCGGCGGTAACCGTTAGCGTTAGCTCTTTGAACTTGCTCGAGCGAAGTGCGTCGGTGGCCGTTTGCATCAGCATTCGCCCCAGGCCATGGCCCTGATACCCAGGCAGGACGCAGATCTGCGTGGTGTGACCTACGCCGGGAGAGACTTCGCTCGTCAAGACCGCGCCGATCAGCTCGTCGCTGCCAGGCTGGCGCAGGACGAACGACGCGCTCGGCACGAATTGACCGCAGCCGGGAAGCAGGATGATGTTTTTCAAGAAGCGCAGCGCGCCCGATCGGCTGCGATATTGGTCGTTGATTTCCCCGTCGACGTGATTGGCGTAGGAGAGATAGATCAGCTTGGCGCAAGGTTCAAAGTAGCGGTCGTGCCAGCGATCAAGGCGCATTCCGGCCGAAGCGCCTGCCCCGGTTTCGTGGAGGGATTGCAATTCGAGAAGCATGAACTGGCGCGTATAGAGATGAAACCCTTGTTCCTTGAGGGGCCCATCGACGGGGCCGCCGAAGGGCATGAGCTGCGCTTCGATGCGAGAGAGTTGCGGCAACGCGCGCATCGAAAACAGCATTTCCTCGAGGAGCTTGCGGCCAATCGCGGCTTGGTCGCGCCGGGGTGAAACATAGAGGCCGCCGATGAGTCCTTTTTGTTCTTCCAAAACGTAAAAGCTGTAGCCAATCGCCGCCCCGTTCTCGAAAGCCACGCAACCCGACAGCGCGTGAGCTTCGAGGAAGCGCTTGATCAGTTCCAGCGCGCCTCGGTAGTCCCAGTGCAGTTCCTCGCGCCAATGGCGCGCTTCTTCGTCTAGGAGCGACTCGATTTGGCGAACCGTGGTTTGGCGCAGATCGACGATGTTCATGGACGCATGGAGAGCAGCGCGACCCCTGCCGCGCCAAACCATCATAGCCGATTCCATGGCTAGGCCGCGACGCGACGTGAGCAACCCAAGGCTATACAAGTCCGACACAGCGCAAAGAGGGTTCCCCGAATGAGATTCTAGAGTTGTGTTACGATGCGACTTATTACGCTGGTACTGTGAGGAATAGGACAGCGCCGCGGGCCGCCAGCCCAGTCGCGCACACCGCATGTCGATTGTCTTCGAGCTTCGCTACCCGACCCGTTGGTACACGAAATTATTTACTATTCTCGTGGCCCTGGTATTTTTTGGCGTTCTGGCGACCGGGGCGATTGGCGGGTTTCTCCTCTACAGCATCGTAAAGCCGCAAAAATCGAGCAGCGAAATCAACATGGACAGTTTTCCGGGGCGCCCGGACGCGGTGGACTTTACCGTTCCGGGTCTGGGAAGCCGGGAAGGATGGTTCTTTCCCGGCCTGCGAGGCGCCCCCACCATCGTGCTGTGTCACGGCTACGGGTCGAGCCGCGGCGAATTGCTCACGCTGATTTCTTCGCTGCAGGATCACCAATACAATGCGTTTGTATTTGACTTCGCCGGGCACGGCAAGAATTCCGGCATGACCACGTTTGGATACCGCGAAGCCGATGAAGTTCGCGCGGCTATCGACACGCTGGCGGTGCGAAACGATGTCGATCCCGCGCGGTTCGGCTTGTGGGGCTACAACCTGGGCGCTTATGCGGCGCTGCGCGAAGCGGAAAGAGATCGCCGCGTGCGGGCGCTGGTGCTCGACTCCGTTTACGACCAGCCGGATGAAATGGTCAAAGTGGGTGTGCAACATTCGGGGCTGGCAGGTTTTCCGTTCATGGTGCGGGCGGCTGAAATGAGCTTTCGCTTGCTGAATCTCAAGTATCGGAAGGAAACCCCGCTGTCGAAGAATATTACCGCTCTGGCGAATGTGCCCACGCTCTTCATCGAGGCCGCGGATGATCCCCAGATGGCGGACATTACCCGCCAAATATTTTTGAAGGCGCCGGAGCCCCGCGATCAGGAGATCATCGCCCACGGAAATTTTGTCAGCTTGAACGACGACGATAAGCGCGCCTATGAAAACCGCGTGGTGAGTTTCTTTCTACTGCGGTTGCCCGCCGTCGGGCGGCCCGGCCGTTAACGTTTCGGGGTCAGGTGAAGAATCGTGAAAGTATCAAGCCGTTCGCGCTCGACCCACAGATCTGAGCAGATCATTTCCTCGGGTTGTTCTCCACAGGATAGCCGCCGATCATCGAGCAGATAGACCTCGCCCGAAGAATTTCGATCCCAGTCGGTGAGATCCGTTCGCAGATAAAAATTCAATCCATATCGCGTGCTCCGAGTCAAACGAGAAACCCTTAACTTATCTATTGGTATCTCATCAGCTTGGATCTCATGCGCCAGGTATCGAGACGAGATAACGAAAGTGGGAGTATAGGAGAAAATCGCATCCACATAGCCGAACGAGATAATGATTGGCATTACGCTGAGTACCAGTGACAGGCTTCGAGCGGAGCGCTTGGCACTGCACAGAAAAGCAGTACCAAGAATAATTGTCGAAAAAGCAAGAAACAGTACTACCACCGCAACCGGCGCCTGGAAAGCACCGAGCTTCTCAACCAGGCCGCCATTAGTCCACCCGAGTACGAGTGAGAGACTGACGACTGCGAGAGCAAGCGCAAGCAGTGTGATTCCAAATGATTTCCGGTGTTCAAGAGCCAGTGACGAAATGGAGCGCACTATGAGAAGCCCCACTACCGGTATGGCGGGCAAGATGTATCCCGGTAGTTTCGATTGGGAAATCGTAAAAAAGGCCACGCAGAATCCGCCCCAACTCAGAAAGAAGCATGTGGCACCGGTTAGCCGCCTCCCCCGTTTGAAGGAGAATGAACTCTGAAACAGAGTCCAGACGAGGACGGCAGTCCAAGGAAAGAGAGCAAGCAAAATAATCGGTACATAAAACCAAAACGGCTGAACATGCTGGAATTCCGGAGTGAGGTAGCGCTTGAAATTGTGTTCGATGATGAAGACACGGAAGAAATCAGGATTGCGGCGCGCGCAAAGGATGTACCAGGGAAGAGCAGTGAGGCAGAAGGCGATGAGGGGCGTGGGGTGAAGCAGGCGGAACGCATCACGCCACCGCTTGGTAAAGAGCGCCCAGAAAAACACGGCGCCTCCGCAAAGAATGATGGCCGCTGGGCCTTTGGCCAGGACCGCGAGGCCGAGCGAAAAGCCGAAGAGTACCGCGGCAAGCGAGGTTGAGGAGGTGAGCGAAACAAACGACGAAGGCGCTGCGGTTTGTGGAACTAGGCCGATTACAACCGCGGCGGCGACCATGGCGATCGTCAACATACCGCTGAAGGGCATGTCGGGTGCGGCAGCGTGGGAGAAGCCAATCATTCCAACCGTGGTTGGAAGAAGAAGCAAGAGCCAGCGCGCGGTTTCCACTCCGTAAAGACGTAGCGCGAGCCATGCCAGCGCGAGCGTGGCAAGAAGCGCGGAAACGGCGCTGGGCAAGCGCGCGGCTGCCTCGCTCAGACCAAATAATTTAAAGCAGAGAGCCGCGCCCCAATAATAGAGAACGGGTTTCTCGAACCACGGTTTGCCATACAGGCGGGGCGTGATCCAGTCGCCGGTTTCAATCATGTCGCGCGCGATCCAGGCGTAGCGCGGCTCGTCCGGGCCAACGAATCCGATCGCGCCCAGGTGGCTGAAATAACAAACGTATAGCGTGGCCAGAATGAGAACTGCCCACCCGATCCGGGCGCCGGAGCTCGTCCTTTGTTCTTCGGTTACATGATTCGTGGTATCGGTCACGGAAAAACGAGTCTAGCATTGAACCACTATCTTCCAAGCGCCGACCTCCTTCATACTGTCGCGCGTCGGCCATTTTTGGCCAGTCCAAACAACAATGAGAGAGTGGCTTGAGTACGCGGCAGTCTGGCTAGTTTTGAAAATTCTGGGCGTCGTGCCGCGAAAAATCGCTCGCGGTCTGGCTGTTGGCGTGACACGGGCCGTGTATTCTCTTTTGCCGAAACTTCAGAAGACAGCGGAATTTAATCTGAAGCTGGCGTTTCCCGAATGGGGCGAAGCCCAGCGTCACGCAGTCATTCAAGCAATGCTCCGCAACCTCGGATGGATGGCGGCCGAGTTTGCCCGATTGCCCCGGCTGACGAAAGCGAACATCGAGCAGCTCGTGGTTCTCGATGGCCAGGAAAATTTTCTGGCAGGGCAGAAGCTCGGCAAAGGCGTTCTGTACTTGACTGGGCACATCGGTGCCTGGGAGTTGTCTTCATTCGCGCACGCGCTCTACGGATTCCCGCTGCACTACATGGCGCGGCCCATCGACAATCCGCGCGTCGATAGGCTGGTGAACGCCTACCGTTGCCTCTCGGGGAACGAGCCCATTTTCAAAAATGAGTCGGCGCGGGCCCTGCTCAAGATATTGCGCGAAGCGGGCACCGTCGGAATTCTTGCCGACCAGAACACCATGCCGGAGGAAGGCGTCTTCGTGGATTTTTTCGGCAAATCCGCCTGCACGACCACCGGAGTCGCGCGCGTCGCGCTGCACACGGACGCGGCGGTCGTTCCCGGCTACGCGGTGTGGGATGCAGGCATCCAAAAATACCGGCTGCACTTCGATCCTCCGGTCGAGCTGATTCGAACGGGCGACGCGGAGCGGGACATTTTCGAAAACACGCAACGCTTCACGAAAGTAATCGAAGGAATCATTCGAAAGTATCCGGATCAGTGGGTGTGGGTGCACGCGCGATGGAAGACCCGGCCCAGGGGCGAGCCGGGGCTATACAAGTTTTGAGCGAGGACGGCCATGACACGAACTGTGAAGGAATTAGCAGAAGCAATCGGCGCAACGCTGGAAGGCGACGCGGCGCTCGAAGTGCGGGGAGTAGCTGCGCCCGAGCGCGCCGGGCCTCACGATTTAATTTATGTGGAAACAGCGAAGCATGCCGTGCGCGCTGCGGCTTCCGCGGCGCTGTGTGCGATTGCCGGCGAAGGTGTATCTCTCACCGGGAAAACGGTCTTGCGGCACAAGCGCGCAAAATTGGCGTTTGCGAAAGCGGCCGCGCTGTTGCTGGAGCGCGCGCCTATCGCCGTGGGGATTCATCCCACGGCGATCGTGGCTCCGCTCGCGCGGGTGAGCGCAGGCGTGAGCATCGGGCCCTACGCGGTAATCGGCGAGGATGTCCACGTGGGCGAAGGCACGCAGATCGGCGCGCACACAGTGATCGGAGCGGGTTGCTGGATTGGGGAGAACTGCCGCATTCATCCCCGCGTGACGCTCTATTCCGCCGTGCGCATCGGGCACCGCGTGGAGATTCATTCCGGCGCCGTGCTCGGAGCGGATGGATTTGGATATGCCCACGGTGAAGGGAGATATTGGAAATTTCCGCAGACGGGAATCGTTCAGATTGCCGACGACGTGGAGATCGGCGCAAACAGCACAATCGATCGAGGCTCGCTGGACGACACGCGCATCGAGGAAGGCGTAAAGTTGGATAATCTGGTGCATATCGGGCACAACTGCCAGATCGGCGCGCACACGGTGATGGCCGCGCAGGTGGGATTTTCCGGTTCGTGTACGATCGGGAAGAACATCGTCATCGGCGGCCAGGCGGGCTTCGGAGAACATTGCCGGTTGGAAGATGGCGCGGTCATCGGCGGGCAGAGCGGAGTGCTGGGAGGAAAAACAATTCGCTCGGGGCAAACCGTTTGGGGCACGCCAGCCCGCTCGCTCGAAAAATTCAAGGAGCAGTTTGCATGGCAGGCGAGGCTGCCGGAATTGGCGGAGCGCATCAAAAAGCTTGAGGAAAAGACGGCAAGATAAGAGATGCCAGCTAAAAAGTTGGAAGACGCGAAGCACTGGCGAGTGGTCGTTGTCGGCGGACACACGCGCAGTATTGGCAAGACGCAACTGGTCTGCGACGTAATCAGCGCCTTTCGCGACGCGAATTGGATCGCCGGCAAAATTACGCAATACGGCCACGGCGTGTGCGCACAGAATGGTGAAAACTGCGACTGCGCGCCTGACGAACACGTTTGCGCGATCAACTGGGAGACGCATCCAAACACGGGCACCGACAGCGCGCGATTCCTCGCTGCGGGCGCACGGCGCTCGTTTTGGCTGCGCACGAAGCAAGGATTTCTCGCCGAGGGCTTGCCGCTTCTCCGCGCGGCACTGCTCGAAACGCTCGAGGAATCAACGAACGAACTCCCTCCGCTGATCGTCGAGAGCAATTCGCTGATGCAATTCCTGAAACCTTCGCTCTATCTTGCGGTGATCGACCCTGCAAAGGAAGATTTCAAGGATTCGGCGCGCGCGGCGCTGGACCGCGCCGACGCATTGGTCATTCGCGGTTCATTTGAGGGAATGCGTGACTTAACGCCAGCGGGTGGACCTGCCTGGCTGAAGCTGCCTTCCCGTTTGCTCCGGGAGAAGCCATCCGTATCCCAGCGAGAAGGAGAGCCCTTGCCGGAGCCTCTGCACGTCCTGGTGCGGCGAGTTCTCGAGGCGCCCGCCACCGTTTCTGTTTGACAACTCACTCTTGCCAAATTGTCATCTTAGTCGTTGACCGTCATCGAGAAGGCGGCGATAATTTAGAAGTACTAGTGTTATCTTGGGTCTTACGTTGGCACGTTCTATCCCATGAGGGCATAGGATAGACGAGCTTAAATTGTGGAGCCCCGCATCGGGGAAACCTCGCTGGCGGGCCACTTTCTAGCTTCGCTCTGGGGGATCGATTTTGGCAACTGGAACGCGCATTGGAGTGGATAGCCCTGCCCCGGCCGCGTCCGCGCTGTGGCTCGAGCAGGAAAGCAGCGCGCGGCTCGAACAAGTCATCGAGCGAGGCGCGAACCATCTGCTTTCCATTCAAGCCGAAGACGGTTTCTGGAAGGGCGAACTCGAAGCCGACACCACCCTCGAATCCGACTATATCTACTATTTGCACGTTCTAGGGAAAGCTGACCCGGAGCGCATCGCCAAGCTTGCGGTCTATGTGCGGCGGCGGCAACTGCCCGATGGAGGCTGGAGCACTTATCCGGGCGGACCGGCAGAGCTGAACGCGACCTGCAAGGCGTACTTCGCGCTGAAACTGTCGGGAGATTCGCCGGATGCGACGCACCTGGTGAGCGCAAGAGAAACTGTGCATCGCCTCGGCGGCCTCGAGCAAACGAACTCATATGTGAGGTTTTATCTCGCGCTCGTCGGGGCTGTCGGCTGGGAACTGGTTCCCGCCATTCCGCCCGAGATGATGCTGGTACCGCGCTGGTCGTTCTTCAACATCTACGAAATGTCGTCATGGACACGAGGAATCGTGATTCCCATGGCGATTTTGTGGGGCATCCGGCCGGATTGGCGGCTGCCGGAGCGCGCGCACGTCGACGAGCTATTCAACGATCCTTCGCGCAAGACGGCGGCATTTGACTGGAGCAAGCAGCTTGTTTCGTGGCGGAATTTTTTCCTCGCCCTCGATCGCGCACTGAAGCTTTACGAGAAATTTCCGTGGAAGCCGTTTCGGCAGCGCGCGCTCCGCGAGGCGAAAATGTGGATGCTGGCGCATCTCGAGCGCACAGATGGCCTCGCTGCGATTTACCCTGCAATGATGAATTCTATTCTTGCTCTCATGGCGCTAGGGCATGGCACGAACGATCCCCTGACGGCGCGCGAGATTCGCGAGTTTTCGCGATTCGAAATGGAAGAAGGCGACACCATCCGTTTGCAGCCGTGTGTTCCTCCGGTTTGGGACACTTGTATCGCCATGGTGGCGCTCGAGGAAGCAGGCGTGCCCGCGGATCATCCCGCGCTCGTAAAGGCTGCTGACTGGATGCTCGCCAGGCAGATTCTTGGGCCCGGCGATTGGCAGGTGAAAAATAAGGACGCGGAGCCGGGCGGCTGGGCTTTCGAATTCCGCAACGATTTTTATCCTGATGTGGACGACACTGCGTTCGTCTTGATGGCGCTGCAACGCGTGAAGTATCCCGAGCCTGCCAGGATGAAAGCAGCGGTGCGCCGCGGCATCCAGTGGCTGCTCAGCATGCAAAACCGCGACGGCGGCTGGGGCGCGTTTGATCGCGACAACAATAGAAAAATTTTGTGCAACATTCCCTTCGCCGACCACAACGCCATGATTGATCCTTCCACGGCGGACGTAACCGCGCGCGTGCTCGAGTGCCTCGGAAGATACCGTTGGCCGGCGGACCATCCGGCAATTGAGCGTGCGATAAAGTTCCTGCTGAAGGACCAGTGCGAAGACGGTTCGTGGTTCGGGCGCTGGGGCGTCAACTACGTCTACGGCACGAGCGGCGTGCTGCGTGCCCTCGAAACGGTATCGCTTTCGGCGAGAGAATACTGCCAGCGCGCCGTAAGTTGGCTCCGAAGCGTGCAGAAGCCCGACGGCAGTTTTGGCGAGTCGCTGCACAGCTACGCCGATCCTTCGACAAAAGGCCAGGGTAATAGCACCGCCTCGCAGACCGCCTGGGGCTTGATCGGATTACTTGCGGGCTCTGAGCCGCATGATCCGGCCGTCACGCGTGCCGCGGCCTACCTCATCGAGCAACAGAACCTCGATGGTTCGTGGAGTGAGAGCGAATTCACCGGAACAGGCTTTCCCTGCGTGTTCTACTTGAAATATCACCTCTACCGGAATTCATTCCCGGTGTACGCCTTGGCGCGTCTCCGCAACCAGTCGCAGGGTGCGGAAGAATTTCTCGCCATGAAATTTCAGCCGCGCGAGTTCCGCCAGCGCAGCGGATTTTGAGCGCTTGATGCGGTTTCCTTTGGGGCTCACCGCGGATCTTGCCGTCGGCCGCGCAAGACAGACTTTGCGAGGCGCCGTTTCCCAGCCACTGATTCTGTATCTTCCCGTTCTTACCGGCTCTTCGAATTCCCCAACACCCCTTGCGTCGGACGATTGTCTGCGCGCGGTAGCCGCAAGTTCCGCCCCTGTGGTTTGGATCGGCGGGCCGGAACCCTTGTTCCACCCGGAAATTGGCCGTCTGGCGCGAAGGATCGTCGATACGGGCCGGCACGTTTTCGTGGAAACAGACGGCACGCGTCTGCACCGCCGCATTCATGAATTCCGTCCGGTGTCGCGGCTTTTCCTGACGGTGCGTTTCGATGGTTTGGAAGAGCGGCACGACCGGTGTGTCGAGCGCGAGGGAGCATTTCGCGAGGCGCTCCAGGGCATTCGCACCGCAAAGCTTTCAGGTTTTCTCGTTTGTGCTCACATCGTTGTCTATCCTGACACGGAAACCGCGGAACTCGGGAAGCTTCGCGAGCTTCTTGGCCGGAAAGACGTCGACGGTTTCATTGTCTGCGCGGCGCGCGACACGACGAGTGCCGCGCACGCTCAGAGTGAATATCCACGGATACAGAAGAGACTGAGCGAGACACGCGCACTGATGCCCGGCCGCCGGTGGAGATGGTTCTCGCGATTGCTGAATGAAGCGCTTCTTGCTGCGCATCCGGCGGTACCCAGCTCGAATGGCGCGCCCGATCGCTCGGGCGCACCCCAGGAACAGGCTTGCGAGGAAAGCGTCGAGGCCTCGTGACCACGCTGGTCACCGGAGCGGCGGGATTTCTTGGGAGCCATGTGGCGCGGCAGTTGGTTTCGCGCGGAGAAGTAGTGCGCGTGCTCATGCGGCCCACGAGCACCAATCGTGCCATCACGGATCTGCCGCTTGAATATGTCACCGGCGATTTGCGCGATCCCGCGTCACTCGACCGCGCGATGTCCGGAGTGCAAAAGGTTTTCCATGTCGCTGCGGATTACCGGTTATGGGCGCGGCGCTCGAAAGAGATTTACGATTCGAATGTCGGAGGAACGAAAAACATTCTCGAAGCAGCTCGGAAGGCTGCCGTCGAGCAGTTCATCTATACGAGCACGGTAGCGACGCTCGCAGTAGACCGTCCGGAGCTCCCGAACGAAGCCACGAACGCGAAGCTCGAAGAAATGGTGGGGCATTACAAGCGCTCGAAGTGGCTCGCGGAGAAGGAAGTTCTTGACGCCGCGAAAAAAGGATTTCCAGCGATCGTCGCGATGCCCACGACGCCTGTTGGCCCGGGCGACTGGAAACCCACGCCGACGGGTAAAATCATTTTGGATTTTCTGAATGGCAAAATGCCCGGATACGTGGAAACAGGTCTCAATTTTGTAGGCGTCGAAGAATGTGCCGCGGGGCATTTGCTGGTCGCCGAAAAGGGCAAAGTCGGCGAACGCTATTTACTGGGCGGCGAGAATCTAACTCTGAAGCAATTGCTCGACACACTCGCGAAGATTACCGGTTTGCCCGCGCCGAGAATGAAGATTCCTCACGGGCTGGCCCTGGGTGTAGCCTATGCGAGTACGGCGTTTTCGCGGTTGATCGGGAAGGAGCCGCAAATCCCGATCGAAGGCGTGAAAATCGCCCGGCACATAATGTTTGTCGATTGCACGCGGGCGCAGCGTGAGTTGGGTTTTCAAGGCGGGCCGGTAGCTGCGGCCCTCGAGCGCGCAGTACGCTGGTATGAGGCCAACGGCTACATCGCCAAAGGCCGCGCGAAGCGCATGGCCCGCGCTCGCGCCGCGTAGAGTTTGGTAGCACGGGCTTTAGCCTGTGCTCATGCCGTGGCAATGACTTTGTAGGGGCGCAGCACTGCTAGCCCAATGTGGCAACGGTTAGGAACTATGCGCATTCTCGTCACCTTCGCGGTTCGAGCCGAGTTTTCACACTGGCGCTCGCGCCATCCCTTTGTGCCCTACGAATTCGAGAATTGGGAGAAGAGGCGCGATTTTGAGCTGTTCCGAGCAAATTTCGGTTCGAACGAAGTTACCGTGCTGCTGACGGGCATGGGTGGTGAGAACGCGGACAAGGCGATGCAAACGATTCCCATCGAGATGCACGACGTCTGCATCTCTGCTGGCCTCGCCGGTGCGCTCGAACTCAACTTGAAACCGTGCGACGTTGTTGTGGCAAGAACTTCCGAGACGCGGCATCATAAATTGAGAGTGGAGAGCGACGCAATCCTCGTGGATATTGCTGTCGAGTGCGGCGCGCGGCTGGTCAACAAATCGCTTACCTCGGACAAAATCGCAGCGACCGCCGACGAGAAGCAAGAGCTGGCTGCGTGTGGAAGCGTGGTCGAGATGGAAACCAGCCATGTCCTCAGAGCTGCCGAGAAACACCATGTGCCCGCAGTGACTGTTCGCGCGATCAGTGACGCCGCCGACGAAGACTTGCCGGTGGATTTTGGACGCATCATGGATTCGCGTGGCCATCTGAAATATGGTGGACTGCTCATGGAAGTCGGGCTTCATCCATATCGCCTTTTTCCCCTGATACAATTCGCGGGGCAGAGCCGCGCGGCGACAAAATCACTGGCAGACTTCCTGGATCGGTTCGTTTCGGCCATCGCCGCGAAAAGGAACTGCGTCCGCAGCCGGGACATCGAAGAGGTCTCTGCAACGTGAGCGGGACACGCACAATTGCCGAGTCGCTCCGGACCGTCGGCCCAATCCCCAAAACCATGCGCGCCGGCGTTTACCGCGGAAAGGGAATTGTCCGTGTCGAAGAAGTGCCGGTCCCCGAGTTGGGCGGGGGCGAAGTTCTCATCAAAGTCGCAGCCTGCGGAATCTGCGGCACTGACATCAAAAAAATCTTCCACGCCTACGTGCCCCCGCCCCAAATTCTTGGACACGAATTGGCCGGAACAGTGGTCGCCACGGGACGCGGCGTAACGAAGTGGAAGCCCGGCGACCGCGTGATGAGTTTTCACCATATTCCCTGCGGCCAGTGCTTCTTTTGCGAGAAGCGCCTCTTTTCCCAGTGCAAGCAGTACAAGACCACTGGGTTGACCGGAGGCTTCACGCCCAACGGCGGCGGCTTCGGCGAATACGTCAAGGCCATGCCCTGGGTCGCCGAGCGCGGCATCGTTGCGCTCCCCGACAACGTGAGCTTTGACGAGGCCACCTTCATCGAGCCGATCAACACGATCGTCAAGGCGGTGCAGAAGGCGCGCGTCACGCGCGGGGAAACCGTTCTGATCGCAGGGTGCGGTCCGATAGGATTGCAGCTCCTGATGGTTGCCAAACTCGAAGGCGCAAAGCTCTACACTAGCGATCCGGTGCCCGAGCGCCGGGCCAAGAGCCTTTCTCTCGGAGCTGTTGAGTCGTTTGACCCCAGCGGTGGTAAGCTTGTACAAGAGGTGAAGGCCCGGACTGACGGCCGGGGCGCCGACGCAGTTCTCGTGGCCGTGGCGCATCCCTCGGTTGTCGGGGAAGCTCTTGCAGCGGCAAGGCCCGGAGGGCGTGTGCTTCTCTTCGCGGCCAACGATCCGGTAACGAAGCTCGAGTTTCCCGCATCGGAAATAGGGATCGACGAAAAAGAAATTCTGGGCAGCTACAGCGCGGCGGTGGACATCCAAGATTCAGCGGCGGACTTGGTGCTCAACAAGAAACTCCCGGTAATGGAAATTGTGACGCACCGCTTCCCGCTGGATAAGATTCAAGAGGGCCTGGAGCTCGCCGCACGGCCAACGGCCGAATCCTTGAAGATTTTGATCAGGCATACATGAGGGCCACGACAACCAAGAAGTCAGACATAACGGCGGAACCCATGCCAGCAGTTGCTCGGGCGATTGTGCCTTCCCAGATGACGGCCGCCGTGCTCTACGGCAGCGAAGACCTGCGCATCGAGCAGGTGGATGTCCCTTCGCTTGCCGCTGACGAAGTGCTTCTTCGCGTGCGACTGGCTCTGACGGACGGCACGGACCTGAAAGTTTGGCAGCGCGGCTATCACGCGAAAATGATTCAGCCTCCCGCCGTGTTTGGCCACGAAGTTGTCGGGGAGATCGCGGCAATCGGCAAACGCGTGGACTCGCGCTGGCGGGTAGGCGTCCGCGTGGTCGCGGCAAATTCCGCGCCATGCTTGCGGTGCTTCCACTGCCGGCGCGGGCAGGAAAATCTTTGCGAGGACCTTCTCTTTAACAACGGCGCCTACGCGGACTACATGCGCATTCCCGGGCGCATCGTCATGGAAAACATGCTCGAGGTGCCGCACTCCGTCGACGACCGCAGCGCCGCGCTGGTCGAACCTCTTGCCTGCGTCCTGCGCGGTATCCATGAGATGGAAGTCCGTACTGGCGACACCGCCGTGGTGATCGGCTGCGGGCCGATCGGATTGAAATACGTCCGCATGCTCTCGCGGCGCGGCGTGCGCGTTATCGCTCTTGCTCGGCGTCCGGCTCCGCTGGAAATTGCCAAACGCTTGGGCGCTGTGTCCACCATCAACGTGGCAGAAACTCCGGATCTTGTCTCCGCCGTGAAGACCCTGACCGAAGACGGGCGCGGCGCCGATTCCGTCGTTGAGGCTGCCGGCAATCCCGCCACGTGGAAGCAGGCTCTCGAAATGGTGCGGCGCGGCGGCGTGGTGAATTTTTTCAGCGGTTTGCCGTCCGGCACGCATGTGGAGATTGAACCCGCAGCGATTCATTACGCTGAAATCAAGCTGATCTCGCCGTTCCATCACACCCCGCGATTCATCCGGGAAGCGCTCGAAGCCATCCGGCGCGGCGACATCTCCGCCCATGATTACGTGACGCAAGAGATCCGCTTGGCAGACCTCCCGCAAGCTTTCGAGAAAATGAAAACGCGCAGCGGTGAAATCAAGCTTGCCGTGCGGCCTTGACCCGCGAACGCTCTGATTTTTATCCCCATCCTGTTTGAGAAACGAGGAACCCTTTCCCCGATGTTGCGCCCCGGTGAACTCGAACTCGCTAGCCACGCGCCTCCGCCGGGATGCGCGCCGGAGGCCGCGCAACAATACACGCGCTGGCTCGCTACGCATCACTACGAAAACTTCAACGTGGTTTCCTGGCTGCTTCCCAGGGAACTCCATCAGCACTTCTACAATGTTTACGCATACTGCCGCTGGGCCGACGATCTCGGAGATGAAGTGCCCGAAGCGCCTCGCGCGCTCGAGCTGCTCGACTGGTGGGAGCGCGAGTTGGACGCTTGCTACGATGGCCGGCCTTCGCACCCTGTTTTCATCGCCTTGCGTGAAACCGTGGTCGCGAAAAATATTCCCAGGCAGCCCTTCGCCGATTTGTTAAAAGCGTTTCGTCAGGATCAAACGGTAAAGCGCTACCCGACATGGGACGCGGTGCTCGGCTACTGCCTTTACTCTGCCAACCCGGTCGGCCGCCTCGTTCTCTACCTTTGCGGCTATCGCGACGAAGCACAGCAGCGCCTCTCCGACGCTACGTGTACCGCGCTGCAGCTCGCGAATTTCTGGCAGGATGTTGACCGCGACCTGGAAAAGGGCCGCATCTACATTCCGCTGGATGCTGCTGCCGCTCAGGGTCTGACCGAGAACGATATCGTCGAGCGCCGCTTCGACGAGCGGTACATTAAATTGATGAAAGGTCTGATCGTCCGCACGCGAATCTTATTCGCCGAAGGCGCACCGCTCGCAAACCTCGTCGACGGCCGCTTGCGCATTGACGTGGAAATGTTTAGCCGCGGCGGTTTGGCGGTTCTCGACTCCATCGAAGCGATGGGCTACGACACACTCCACCATCGCCCGGCTGTCAGCAAGGGGAAGCAGGTCCGTTTGCTCGGACGCGCGCTCGCGTCAAATTGGGTCGGCAAGAGTACGAAGAAGGTTGGCCCACCAACAGCCACGGGGACGGGACTGAATCCGAAAGTAATAAGAAAAAGTGCTACTGCGTCTTCCGACGAGCTTGCGGCTTCCTACGAGGAATGCCACCGCATCGCCCGCGCCGCGCACAGCAATTTCTACTACGCCTTCCTCTTGCTACCCAAGCCGAAACGCGATGCCCTTGCTGCTTTGTACGCTTTCATGCGTTGCGTGGATGATGTTGCGGATGAAGACGCCGACGTTTCCGCGAAGCAGCGCGGCCTGGCAAAATGGCGCGGCGCTTTGGATCAGGCCATTACCGGGCAGGAACAACTTTTTGATGGCACCGCAGCCATGACGTCGCCCGTCGAAGCCTTGCCTCGCGCGCCGGAAGTTTTGCCCGCCTTGGTCGACACCATCGAGCGTTTCAAAATGCCCCCGCGCTATCTTCACGATCTCATCTCCGGCGCCGAGATGGATTTGACCGTGCACTCTTACCCTACGTTCGATCGCCTCAAGGAATATTGTTATCGCGTCGCCGGCACCGTTGGTCTCACCTGCACCCACGTCTTCGGATTTCGCGATCCCCGCGCCCTCGACCTCGCCGAAAAGCTCGGCCTTGCCTTCCAGCTCACCAACATTATTCGCGACGTGCGCGAGGATCACGCTGCTCGCCGTCTATACCTGCCCGAAGAAGATCTCGCCCGCTACGGCGTCTCTCCGGAAGATTTTGGCCGCACCGAAGCGACCCTTGGCATGCGCGAGTTGCTGCGCTTCGAAGCCGACCGCGCGTGGCAATCGTACGAAGACGGCGCGGCGCTCTTCGGTTTGATCGATCCGGAAAGTCGCGCTGCCCTTTGGCTTTTGGCGCACACCTACAGCGCGCTGCTGGCACGAATCGAAGCGCTCGATTTTGCAGTGTTCGGCGAACGCGTACGCCTCTCGCGCGCGGAGAAAATGATCTTTACAGCCAAGGCGCGCCTCGGCCGCCTGACGGAAGAGAATGTCCTCGAAAAACGTGATCGTGATCGGCGGCGGGCTGGCAGGGCTGGCGGCCGGCGTCGCGCTGGCTGAAACTGGCTGGCACGTCCGGCTCTTTGAACAGCGCCCTTTTCTCGGCGGCCGCGCAACGTCCTACGTGTTGCCGGACGGCGAGCACGTCGACAATTGCCAGCACGTAACTTTCGGTTGCTGCACCAATCTCGAGGATTTCTATCGCCGCGTCGGCTGCGCCGATAAAATCAAGTTTTTCGATCGGCTGCTTTTGCTGGATCCCCAGGGCCGGACCGGCCACTTTCAAGCCGGATTTCTCCCCGCGCCGCTGCACATTCTCGGTTCTTTCCTTTCGTTCAGCCCATTGTCGTTCGCTGACAAGTTTTCTATCGCGCGCGCGATGTTTGACATTTTCTTGCACAAGGGAAAACCCAGCGATCTCCGGCAAGGCGCGGATATTTCCATGCTGGAATGGCTGAAACGCCGCCGTCAAACGAAGGGCGCGATCGATCGTTTCTATCGCCCGGTTCTCGTCAGCGCTCTCAGCGAGGAGCTCGACAATATCGATGCCCGATATGGTGTCGATGTTTTTTGGAAGACAGTTTTGTCGAACCGGACTGGCTACCGGATGGGCGTTCCGACGATTCAGCTCGCGGAACTTTATGAAGGTTGCCACGCCGCCATTAAAAGCAAAGGCGGGGAAGTGACCCTGCGCGCGCCCGTGCGCGGTCTGCGCATCGAGAACGGCGCTCTCAACGGAATTATCTTCGACGGCGGCCGCGAAGCAACTGCGGACGCGTATGTCATCGCCCTGCCGCACAGCGTTTTCGATGAGCTACTGCCGGAAGAGGTGAAACGCAGCGACGCGGTGCTTTCGAAAGTGTGCAACTTGAAAGATTCTTCCATCACCGGCGTTCACCTGTGGTTCGATCGCATCGTGATGACGGAACCTTTCCTCACCCTGCTCGACACCACCACACAATGGGTTTTCAACAAGACGGCGCTCTACGGGGCGGCGAACGGGGCCGGTGCCGCTACGGACGGTGGTCAGTATCTCCAGCTCGTAATCAGCGCCTCCCACGGCCTGCTGCAGAAGCCGCGCCAGGAAATCATCGATCTCTGCTTGAAAGAAGTGCGGCATGCGCTGCCCGCCGCCCGCGACGCGCAGCTCATCAAGGCCACGGTGATCAAGGAAGCCGCCGCGACATTTTCACCCGAGCCAGGCTGCGACCGCTGGCGGCCCAAGCAGGAGACCAGCGTGCCCAGACTTTTTCTCGCCGGCGATTGGACCGACACTGGATGGCCCGCGACCATGGAAGGCGCCGTTCGCAGCGGCTATCTCGCTGCCGAGGCTGTGCTGCGCGCCGCGGGAACGCCGAAGCAATTTTTGCAACCCGATCTGCCCCCCGACGGTCTGGTCGGTTTGTTCTGTTAGAAGGAACTCGCGTCAGGGCGCTCTGGTTTTTTCTGTCATCCCGGCCGGAGCGGGCAGTTTTTTCCTGCGCTTGACTTTCGAGCGCTGGCCGCGCAGTGGAGGGATCGTGGCTAGACTTAATCACCGCCACGCTCGGTGGAAACACTTCGCTATCCTCGCTAGGAAATTCGAACAAATGATCCCACGTGCGTTTCTCTTACGGTTAGCGACTCGAAAGAAGCATCCAGCGCGCTATATTCCTCGCTGTTTTCCCGCTGGAACTTTTCGTAAACCTCTCGTGAATCCCACGCATCCAAGGTCAAGTGTCTGTTCGTACGAACGGCATCCCGCAGGAGGCGAGTTTTCAGATAGTGAGGATCGCGCCGGAAAAACCGCGCCCACTCGCCATCCGGGCCGTAGCTGTTCTCGAATCGTTTTTCACATCTCGGCTTGACTTCGAACTCCCATAGGATTACAAACATGGTTGTCCCATCTCCTGCAGCGGAAGCCGGCAATCCTGATCTAAACTCTGGGGTAGATCGTTCCGCCGGGCCGAGTGTAGCAATCCGATTGGATACAAACCAAGGACGAGTGCGCATCAGCGCTCCATTTCGGGTTTTTTGGTTGCAGTCCGTCAGGACTGATGTACGGAGGCTTTTGTGAGCCCAAAGTATGGTCACCGTGGGTACAAGGACGCGGAAAAAAAAGAAAAAAAGGAAAAGTCGCACGACCGCAGGCCCCCGTCCGGCGGTCCGCGGCAGGATCAGTTTGGTCCGCGCACGCCGCGCATGGTCGGAACGGTAACTCGCGGCCGCTGCGCCAACTGCGGCGTGGTGCTTGCGCCCGGCTTCGACGCCGCCGGCAAGTGTCCCAAATGCCAGTTCGAATTGCACAGCTGCAAGCAATGTCGGTTCTTCGACAGTGGCGCGCAGTTCGAATGCACCCAGCCCATACCAGAGCGCATCACTCCCAAGGATGCGAAGAATGATTGCAAGTTCTACGAATTCCGCATGACCATCGAGAAGGACACTGCGCCTACATCCTACGCGCAACAGGCGCCCGCCGCAGCCACCGCTCCGCCTTCGCGCCCCAACGACGCTCGCCAGGCCTTCGAGGACTTGTTCAAGAAATAGGGACGCTCCGAAGCTTCGTCGGATTTCCCATCTCAGCTGTTCGCGCGCAATGTAGGTGACTTCGAGAGCCGCCTTTTCGCGCCGTGTTTATTTTCCTCCCTAACAATATTGCAGAGAAGAATAAATACCTGTATAGTGAATATGGCGCGCACGCGTCACGCCCTGGGGGAGGAAACTTCATGCCCTCAAACCACAAACGCTGGCTCACCGCCCAGCAAACTGCGTTGGAACTGGACTCCACCAGCGCTGAAATCTGCCGCTTGCTCAGTATCGGTCGTCTTTCAGGCTCCAAACAAAAACAGCCCGGCCGCCCGGGCAAAGCCCAATGGCTCGTTAACCCCAAATCCATCGGCAAGGAAATTCGTTTGCGTGCCAAACAGCGCAAGGCCAAGAATGGCAACTACAAACGCGTCGCCGCGCGCCGCCCGTCCAAAAATGTTGTTGATTCTCCCCTCACCCGCCAGGAAGAGTCCGCTTCTCTCGCATCACCCGTCGACCAGGGTGGGCTTCGAACTCCGTCAGGACTTACGCTGGAACAACCGTGAAACGAATTGGAAGGAGCTTTCTTCCCGTTCTTTGGGTTTCTCCTCGAGTTCCCGCAATCGCCCGCTGGCTTTGCTGTGCGCCGGATCGATCTCCAGAATCTTTCGATACAAAGGAACCGCGCGCCACGGCAACCGCATCAGCTCGTATAGTTCTGCGAACTGAAAGTACGTGGAAGTGTTCCACGGGTCCAGCTCGATGGCTTTTTCAAAACAGCCAATCGCTTCTTGCCGGTATTGCGGCAAGGCCGCCAGGCTTCGCGCCAGCATCGCATGATATTTCGCCACATCGGGGGCGATCTCCACGCACTTGCGTAGCCATAAAATGGAGCCCGCAAAATTGTGGGCCCGCAAACTTTCCTTGGCTCTCGCCAGGCACTCATCCACCGTTTCCTGGCTTTCCGTTTTGTCCTGGCCAAGCGTGAACGCGCCCGCCGACACCAGCTGCTTGTCGTAGCGCGCTCGTTTCTCTTCATCTACGAGGGTCTTGTACGCCGCCGTCAACCGGCTCATCAACTCTTGCAGCAATCCAATCCATTCGCTCTGTCCCATGTGGCGGTCTGGATGGAACTTCCGTGCCAGGCGGTGGAAACTTTGCTTAACCTCTCCGGGCGGCGAGGTTGCCGTCACGCCCAGCATCTCGTAGTAAGTCGCCTTCTCCGTGAGCTCCAGCAGCTTCCGCATTTCCTCCTCGAACTGTTTCAGGCTGTCAGCTTCAGCGGCGCTCGGCGCTTCGGGCTCCACTGGCGGAGCTGTAGCCGCAGCCTCAGCGGGTGCTGCAGACGCCGCAGGCTCTTCGGCTGTTTGTGCCCCCGGCGGCACCCGTACGACAATTCCCAAGACCAGGAGCGCGTAGAGGGCGCGGGCGGCCTGCTCTTTCGCTTGACCGCCTTGCGCAAGGAACTCCTTGGCGCGGACTGTCCCCGAAACTGCCGCGAGCAGTTGTCGCTCCTGTTCATCTAGTTCGGCCGCCTGAAACCTCAGCATGGGGTCCGGAGAGATCTGCACGCAAAGCTCTCCGTCTTCCGCGAGGGGTCCCAGCGGCAAATCCTTTGCGCGGCGCACCGCTTCGAGCAGCAATTTCCCCAGCGGCACGGGAATCGCGATTTCCGGCACCACGTTCTTTTCGAGCGCGTTGAAAAAGTAATACCGGCAAGCGGGGTAGTCCAGCAGCGTTGCGGTAATCTGGATGAGTTGCCTCTGTACCCAGGTGGCGACTTCCTCGACGCTGCATAGGCCCATCTCGGCAACGGCGGACCCGAACCGCTGACCCGTTTCCATTAGCGCCGAAGCCTCTTCAAACTCGCTCTGCGTCAGCGCGCGCTCCCGCAGCATCATGAAGCCCAAACTATCTCTCGGTTCGCTGCTTGTCGCGAAGACCAGCTGCCCGGCGTCGAAGAAGAGCTGCCTTTCCACCTTCCCAAGGACGAGCTGCAGCTTGCCGGTCAGCCGCGCCGAATAAATCCTGTGTAGCAGCGCGAACAGTTCGTGGTGACTTTCGATTTCACCGGAATCGAGTGGCCGCGCATCCGGCGCAAACCAGGTCCGTGGTCCCGCCGCGGCGATTTTTCTTTTCTCTGCCTCCAAGTGCTGGATATACCGGTTCAGCCGCGCTCGGTGGTCTGCCAGCATATGCACAAATTTCACGCCCATGCCTTGGCCGGGTTTTGCGTGCCGCACCGCGCCGCGGGCGCGCACTTCGCCGCTCGGCACGTCGAACAGCAATTCTAGGTTCGTCCCGGGAGGAGGGGGTTCGGCAACGCGGAGAAACACCCCGCCCAGGCTGAGCGTCCCCACGCATGAGACGTCGCGCTTCCCGCCGCCTTGCCAGGCCACGCGAAATTCCTTTGGCGTATTGTAGCGGGTCTGGCGGCGCCGTTCTCTTTCTTGACTTTCGATGATAATTCCTTGCGTTCAGAATAACCTGCCCGCAAGGTTGAGAGGTGCCTCCGTGCCCTATCGCGCATCGTCCTCGGGTTCCGGCTGCAAGTCTCCCCGGGTGGGACCCTCTCCCTGCCGGAAACATTTTTCCGCCCCGTCCGTATACCTGCTTCACCCCGTTGAACATTTCCCATCTTCCTTGCTAAATCACCAAGGGTTTGCTATTCGATATCGTGTAATCTAGTCCACCGGGGGGCCAGGGCCAATGAGGGATGAGACCACCAGGCAGGCAGCTGAAGAATACCTCGCTACAAAGCTCACGGAAGATGAACAGAGATACGAGAACGAGCACAATAGGGCAACCGCTGTCGCGCGCTCTCTCGTGGTTTGGAAGAGATTTCAAGACGCCCTTCTCGCGCAGTGCCGCGAGTGGAATACGGTGACGCAAGAAGAGACTCTTACCATCAAGGAGACTCCCGTTGGAGATCTCAGGATTTGGTGCGCTGGCAGATCGAAAGCCATGACTGTGCATTACGATTCCAGGAGACACTTGATCACCGTCAAGAATGCAGGGCGCCTCGAACACGAAAAAGACGTGATACTTCATATCGAAGGCTACCGTACCGGCCCCGACCGGGATAATCGCGATGCTCGCCTGGTGCGCAACGAACAGCCCGTCAACATGGAGATGTTGATCCTCGGCGAGCTTCGCGTTCTCACCGGCGTCGGCCGCCAAAGAAGCGCCTAAGGATTTGCGGAGGACAACTTGGGACGTTGACGAGAGTTTGGGGAGGCTCCCATGCGCGAAATGAGGAGAAGGTTTGTAATCGTACTGGCGGCGGGAATTTTTCTCGCGGCAGGAGCACCGCCGCTGTTCGCCCAACGGCACGCCCGCCAACCGAATTTCCAACAACAGCCATACCACCCGCCGGTCACAGGAATAAATCAGAATCCGCCGCTCGATCCCAAGGCTGCGAAAGCAGCGATGCTGCTCCAGAACGAAAAGCAATTCCGCGAGGACCTCGCACAACTGTCCGCGCTTGTGAATGAGCTGAAAGAGGAAGTGGACAAGACTCCCACGACGGATGTGTTGCCCGCGAAAATGTACAAGAAGGCGCAGGAAATCGAGAAGCTCGCGAAACAGATCAAAAACAAAGTCAAAGGATAAACAACAATTCCCCGGCGGCTTCCCGGTGGTTGCCATGTCGCCGGAGGGTAGTTGGCTTCCCTTCCATACCAAAAAGTTGCAACATTCCTTGGGCCGCGAGTGAGTAAGTCCTTTGTTCTCATTCCGGTGTTTTTGGAATTGAAATTGCTGGAGTCTGATGCGGGTTGGTGCATCAATTTTGGGGAGGTATCGGCATGCGAACAAAACTTTCTATCCGTTCAATTGCGATTTTTGGATTAGCCGCTTTGGCGACCGTGACCTTTGCACCTTGCCCCACTTATGCAGGCGGGATAATAACCTTCGCAGGTCCGACAAGCATTTCAGTAACCGAAGACGGTACCACCCACACCTTTGACTACACCTTGACGAACAACTCAGGAGCAGATCTCGCAGATATCGGCATTGGTGGATCCGTGATTGGTGCTTTCCCGTCTCCCGACTCCTCTGACGGGCCTGGTGCTAGTTTCATCGGCCTCGCTAGTTGCGGCAGTATTACGCTGCTCACAAATGGGAATAGTTGTACGATAGAGCTAGGTCTTTCGCCGGACAACGGGTCGGGCGAAACTGACGCGGATTCCGGAACGACAACCTGGACGGTTGGCGCCACCTTTTTCCTGCCTTCGGGCAGGCCAGAGACCCTTACCGTTCCCGTATCGATCACCGTCAACGACCCCGCCCCTGTTCCAGAACCATCCAGTCTGCTGCTCCTTGGCACCGGCTTGGTGGGCGCGGTGCGAAGGAAGTGGCTTGGATAGTCCCGCCACCGCCCAACCTCACCATCGCCAGGAAAGAACCGCAAAGCCCTCCTCGTCGCGTGAGCCGGCAGTAGCACGGCCTTCAGGCTGTGTCCCCTGACGCTGCACCCAGGTTGACGCGAAGTGCAACCAATCATCGTAATTCGTTCCGCTCCCGGTAAACGTCTTGCCTCACTCTACGCTGTCACAGGCTGAAGCCTATGCTACTGGTTTGCGTCGGTCGCAGGAGGCGGCGCATCGGGCGGGGCGGTTGCGCGGTGAAGCGTTTTCGGCAACGGCGCAGGAGCGGTGCGAGGTATGGGCGGGTAGATCTTGCGAAGGACCTGCTCCCAGCCCTGATAGTTCTGCGCGCGAATGGTTTCCTGCTTGACGCCGCCCTGGCCGTAAAAGAGAAGCTGGGCGAGATAGGCCAAGAGCCGGGCGTTGCGAACGGGAATGCGGTTGGCGGCGACAAGCTTGAAGAGCTTGCCGACGACGTGCTGGATGTCAGTGGCGGTCTTGAAGTCGCCGGTGAGCGAGGCGAGCTCATCGCCGATGTTATCGAGTTCGAGGAGTTGCTGCTCCTCGCGGGCGTGGAAGAGGCAGAGAGACGGATGCGAAGCATGACGAAGCATGCGACATTGGCGGCCGTCGGCGAAAGGAAATTGACAGAGGGTGGATTCGTCGGAAGCGGCGCGAGAGCGAGACTGCTTTGTAGTTTTCATGGTGATCTCCGGAAAAGAAGTAATGGGGTAACGAAATAACGAAGTAAGGAAAATGCCCCCCACCCCCGCCAATTTTTGGATGTGTGGCAAATGCAGGACTTTAAGTCGTGTGTTTTTGGAAGTGTGGCAAGGAAAAGAGTTACGGGCGCAAATCTCGGATGTGTGGCAAATGAAAGACTTAGTGGCCTCTCGCTGAAAGCGCTCGGGGTAAACGAGTGGCTCCTCGACTCCGCTCGGGACAAGCGAGTGATGAGTGACGAGAAAAAGGCAGAAGAGCGAATAAGAGCGCAGAGGCAGTCTGGCGTTGCCGGGGCGCGGTTAATCGATTGGTGGCTGAGAATCACGAGGCATGTTAGCATATCGATTATGACCTGTCAAGTGTGTACTTACATGTTATTCGAATGAACGGTGGAAAAAAGAGGAAAATCGTTCGAATAAGCTGAAGAAAAACATTCGAAAGGAAAAGTCAGTCCGGAAGAGTTAGAAGGGAAAATCCCCACTCATCCTGCGCATGAATGGGGCGCCCGGACCGAAAAATCGCGCTGGCGCGTGAAGCCTGCGCCACCCGCGATGGGTCGAGGTGACACGCGGCATGTTACCACGAGCGTCCATGGAACGGTCGAAATTGGGCGTTGGATGGCGATTTTAGAAGGCGGAACGGGTGAGGAAAAACAGAGGAAGCGAAGAAGGGACAGACCCCACCCTTTGCAAAAACAAGGCGCAAAGGGCTGGGCCACCCAAGATGGTCTTAAGACTTAAGGTGCGGCCATCCGCCTGTCAGGCTTCGGGTGCCGTGACCATTTCCAAGGGCTGCACATCCCGAGCAACCTTGGCGGCGATCTCGTCCTCAGCCACTTCGAGGTCGTAACGTGTCTGGAGATTCATCCAGAATGCGGGGGAGTTTTTGAAATAGCGGGCAAAGCGCAAGGCCGTGTCGGCGGTGATGCCGCGGCGCTCGTTCACGATGTCCGCGATCCGCGTCACCGGGACGCGCAAGGCCATGGCTATCTTGTTCATGCTCAATCCCAATGGGGTCATGAACTCCTCGCGGAGAATTTCGCCCGGATGCACTGGCTTTATTTTCCTTGCCATGGTGTCCTTCCCTTAGTGGTAATCCACGATCTCGACTTCATAGGCGTTGCCGTCGCGCCACGTAAAGCAAAGGCGCCACTGGTCATTGATGCGGATGCTGTACTGGCCCTCGCGATCGGCCTTGAGGCGCTCCAATCGGTTCCCCGGCAGCAACGAGAGCGTGCGCAAATCCGGCGCCGCGTCGAGCATGTCGAGTTTCCGCAGGGCTTGACGCTCAATGGCCTTGAACCGGCGCACGGCTTCCCGGTGGAAAAGGCGCTCCGTATCCGTACAGCGGAAAGTCCGGATCACCATGAGAAGATATACTGTTATTCGGTAAATGTCAAACAGTATAGATTTCGGCGGGCTGAAACATTCTGAAAATCCCCACCCTTCGACTTCGTCGAAGATGGTCCACCCGCCTGGGAAATCTTCTTGTGGGGGTTGGTCGTTCCAGACGACTACTGTGTGGAGTGTTCCAAATTGGGCAGTTCTACGAACTGTCTCGCCGTATCCTCTCTCAATGCGAATGAGGGACCTGACGCCCAAACAGTTATCCTCCGTTCCCTGTCCTACGTGTGGTGTCCCTGCCAAGAAGCGTTGTGTGCTGCATTCAGGTGGCTTGCGCTCAAGACCACACGTAGAACGGAAGTTTTCTGCGGCTGAGGCGATTGAGACGAAAAAAATTCCCCGTGGCCCTGGACGCCAATAAATCCCTTTCCGACCAACAATCCTAGATACGCGGTCGTAAGCCCTACTACCAACAGTGATCTGGAAGTATGCTGTTTTCCGATAAGCGAGAAAGTTGGTGCCTACTCGTGCAGGACAACACTCAGGAGGGATTTGTGGACCTGAAGTCCGCCATTGTAATGAATGAAGCCCAGTTTCCTGAATTTATTCATGAAAAAGTTGACTCGGGAGCGCGTTGTGCCGATCATTTCCGCCAGCGTTTCTTGCGATACTTTGGGGATCAATCCCTCGGGCTGGTCTTCCTTGCCGTAACGGGCAAGCAAGAGAAGAGTGCGGGCGAGCCGCTTCTCGCTGGAGTTGAATAGCTGATCGATCAAGTCCTCCTCGATCCGGATGTTCCGTGAAAGCATATGAGCCACGAAGCGGTCGGAGAAAGCATGTTCAGCGTGAAGCACGCGAATCATCTCTTTTTTTTCAATAACGAGTAACCTCGTGGGTACCATCGCGTTTGCTGTCCCCATTCGAACAGACTGACCTGCCATGCCCCCTTCACCAAAAAAATCACCAGGTCCCAGAATGGCGACGATCGCCTCTTTGCCAACCTCATTGACAACAGAGAGCTTCACACCGCCTTCTTGAACGTACATCACGCTCGTAGCGGGATCACCTTGAGAGTAGATCTTCTGCGATCTTCGATATTCCACAACTTTTCTGGCGACACCGGCTGAATCGAGAAAATCCTGGGCATCGAAAGCGAGTTCTAGCTTGAGTTTTATATTGGATTTGATCTTCCCGGAAGTCGTGGATGCCCGCATAGAGACACCACCTGACTAGGTTTAGTGCAACCGCGCCATTCTTGTCAAGAAGTTCTTGATGGATTGGTAGCGGTCTAGCTTGAATCGGTTGCTTCGCCGATACTTGTCGCAAATTGAGGGTTACTACTTCTTTGAGAGCTCGCCCTTAAAATGACTTTCAACATCTTCACGACTAAGCGGATTTCTTGCTTTGGTCAATACCACCGAATAGACGACCTCATTACCTGCAAGCTGTGCGGTGAGAAACGCCCCGTCCACCGGCAGTACTTGGTAGATGAACTTCACGTTCCTGCCGTCTGCAAGTGTTTTGATCCACTCTTCGTCTGGCAAGTCCGTAGCTCCTCAGGCGAGGTCAGTGTATGTCGCGAGTGTACATTGTTCGGTGCCAGAAGTCGCGGATCGCGAATAAGAAGTCGGGTTTCCGGACATCTGAAATCACATGTCCAATTAGCGCTGCCAGCTCAACCGGTCGATGCAACACCATCTAATCAGTTGATCCGACAATACCTCCCCTGGAGAACCGATCTGTTTGGCTGTGCTCGGTCAAAACCTAGCCAGGGTAGCGTTCCGGCTGACCTAACCTAGCGAGCGATTTTAGCTTTTGTTTTCAATGCAAAGTGGGTTCGAGCTGAGTGTTGCGTCGACCCATTGAGACCACCGCGTTAATCGTCCAAGTGGCTCCAGACCATCCCGATGGCCCGTACCACCCACTTTCATGTTTGGGTTTATCGGACACGATCCTGATTGCTGGTGCCAAGGGCTGTTGCTTGGATCGCCTGCCTCACCCCATGAAGAGTGAAGAACGTGGTATGTTCAGAGCCAGTTTGTAGGTCCTCCCTGCGGGCCCTAGACAACGAACCTTGAGATCGTCGCACGTCCTGTTTAGCAACGAAGAATCGGCTTGTAAATGGAGAAGAACAAATGCGGATTTTGCTTTACAACCCCGATAATGGGGTCACACGCAATTTCATGCCGCATCTTTGGATGTTTCTCCTCCAGGCACTGACTCCGTCTGGTCATGAAGTCATGCTGATCGATGGCAACGCGCAGCCCATGGATGAAGAAGGTATCGCGCGCTACGTGCGTGAACAAAATATCGGACTGGTCGGTATCGGTGCGATGACCAGGATGATCGCCAAAGCCTATCGCATGGCGGACGCAGTGCGCGCCGTGGGAGTAAAGGTCGTAATGGGCGGACCGCATGTCACGGAAATGGCGGATGAGGCGCTCGGGCGTGACGGCGGCTCGCGTCATGCGGACGCAGTTGCTCTTGGCGAAGCTGACGAAACATGGCCCAGAATCGTGGAAGATGCCGCGCGCGGCACGCTCAAGGATGTCTACGCGCCAGAGGACGATTTTGGCCAGGAGCGCAAACCATCGCTTCAGCCTTATCCGGAGATTCCCTGGGACAAAATCAAGCTGGAGCAATTCAATTTGCTCCCGGGCATAGTGCATCCGCTGCTCAAGCGCGTAGGCGCTGGTTGGGGAACCTTTCGAATTATTCCAGTGGAGTCAGGGCGCGGCTGCCCTTACGGATGCGAGTTTTGTACCGTGACGGGATTTTTTGGCGACTCCATCCGCTTTCGCACGAATGAAAGCGTAGTGAACGAGCTATTGTTGCTAAAAGCGCGCGCACGTGAGGAGGACGGCCAAATTGCCGTATTTTTCATCGACGACAATTTTGCTATCAATGTAAAGCGTACAAAATCATTGCTGCGAGACATCATCGCCGCTAACGCGCAGGTGCATTGGGTCGCCCAGATCAGCGCCAATCTGCTGCGTGATGAGGAACTCGTTGATCTGATCGCGGCCGCGGGAGGCAAGTGGATCTTCATCGGCATGGAATCCATCGATCCAGCCAACCTTGCTGACGTAAAAAAAGGCTTCAACAAACCCGGTGAATATGCCGTGGTGCTTGATCGGCTCGCCCGGCGCAACGTTTTTGCCATCACCTCGTTCATCTTTGGCATGGACAATGACACGCCTGGCGTGGCGGAGCGAACTCTGAAGGAAATTCGCACTTGGCCTCCCGGGCTGCCGATCTTCGGTTTGATGACCCCGCTGCCTGCAACGCCCCTGTACAAAAGGCTGGAAGCCGCGGGGCGGCTCACCCGCCCGAAACACTGGCAAGAGTTCATTCCCTTTGCGATGGCCCATACGCCGCTGAAGATGAGCATCGACGAAGCTCACAATGAGGTCCACATTGGGTGGGCCAGCTCTTACAGTCCGGAGGCAATCGAAAAGGCGGTGGATTCACTGAACCACAAGCCGCTGGGTTATCGCATCAATATCCTTATCGCGCGCCTCTGCTTCCGTGGAATTTATTTTCCGCAAATGGGCCGCTTCGCTTGGCTGAAAACGATTCTCGAAAATCGGCGCACAGTCTTCAAACTACTAAGACAAGGGTTCGGAGGAGGGCTGCCCGCCGCCGTGCCGTCAGTAGCGACCCAGCCGGTCACAGAGCAGCGGCACTGAAGCTGGCGTTTTTTCGACGAAGGATTATTATTCGCGGAAAGCCCGCTTTAGACCCGGGACAAGTCTTGCGCTGTAGGAGCATCCAGTGAGAACGCAATTAAAAATTTGTACCGAAGCGGATTACTTGCAGGCCCACCTAACGGTTATTGTGGGAGAATCTCGCCGCAGAAATCCGGCATTCCAAAACGTCAAACAGCGGGTCACGTCGATACTTAAGAAATGGATTGCAGCTGCCAACGGTGACCTGACGGCGCGATCGAATCCAGTGTTAAGGTTTCGCGCGGCTAGCTTGGTGCAGCGGTCCGCGACGACCTCAGAATTGGCAGGAAGGCAGTCAGAAGGCCTACCGCAGGGCGCAACAGCCAGGTGCGATAAACAAAGTTGATGCTGGTAATGTCGGTTAGTTTGCCTAACAGGGCCCCGGATGTCTTAGGAGGTTGTTAATGAGCATGACGACAAGCACTCGACAATTCGGCGAGGTCACGATTGTGGACATCAGCGGACGGATTGTACTTGGCGAAGAGAGCGGCGCACTGCGCGCCGTGGTTTGTGACCTATTAAGTAAGGGACATAAGCAGATTTTGCTCAATCTTTGCGCTGTCGATTACATTGACAGTATGGGCCTGGGTGTTCTGGTCGGTGTCTTCACGAGCGTGCGGAAACACGGGGGAGACCTGAAACTTCTCAACCTCAAGAATAAGGTCACCGACTTAATGCAGATTACGAAACTATATACCGTCTTCGACATCATGAATGACGAGGCGGCGGGCGTGAAGTCTTTCGGTCAATCGAAAGCGGCAGCTAAGTCCTGATTAGTCGGATTACAGGAGAAGTGCAAAGAAGCTGTGAAGAAACCTCGCTGGTGCGCTGCATGGGGCAAGCACTGAGGTCGACAAAGCAGCTTGTGGCCAACTTTCTTGCGTCAGGTGGTGTTCACATTGGGACGCTCGTATACTCCTCAAATGGGAGGATCGGATGTATCCAGGCTATCAGCCCAAACCGGACGATGTGTTCCATGCTGTGGGCTATACCACCCGAGACATTTCGGATAACACTCATTTCCACCTTCACGGGATTTCTGACCGCGTGAGGATGGAGAACGAAAACCTGTGGCGACAACTCGGTCCGCTCGTACGCGCGATGCAGTCGGGCAAGGTCAAGCGCGAGTTCGTCGAAGTGTTATCGGTTGACCCGTTTCTGGGCAATTACGAGATGCCCTACACAGGCTCGAATAAGGAGATGTTCCTGTCTATTGAGTACCTGAGCGATGCCGCTTTTCGCCTTTGCGGCGAATATGGGATACGACACCCGGCCGTCATCGAGAAGGTCAAAAGAGCCGACATTCCAGGGAACCACGGAATCACCCTTCGTACCGTCCATTACACCCGAATTTGAAACCTGCGCTTCGGCCTAGCCTCATGTGCCAGGGCCCGATTAGTCGGATTACCATAGAAATCGCAGCTTGCTTGGAATTGCAACCGCCATCACCGAGCACGACACGCCCTCGGACCCGTTGAAATCTGCTGGCGAGGATTTTTTAGGCGTCCTTAACACTCATTTCACCGCGAATTCTGCATCGACGATCGATCTTCCGCACGAAAATGGAGCGGGTCTCTGAGGCTTTGCAATTCTCGGTAATAATAAAGTGGAGTAGGGCGTTTTCCGTTGAACCTTAGATTCTTCAGCAACTCTATCTCTTCCTTGGTGGCAGTCCCGCTGAGAGAACTATCATTAAGGAATTCTTTAAACCCCGGCTCAACCTCTGGTTGGCCAGGTCTTGTTTCAACAAACTCAAATCTCCTAGGGTCCCCCGAGGCTATTCTTCGATTTAACACAATTTCCATAGCAAACGTCGTTAGATCGACGTCCCAGGATTCAATCAGTGGATCCAGGAAGGAAGCACAGTTTCCAGGTGACAAGCTGAAAGCATCGGTGTCGAGGAACTCAAGGAGGATAACGCGCATTTGTTCATAGGTTTGGCCGGCGAGTCGAGCCACCAAGTGAAGCCACTTTTCACTGTTCAATTCTTCTTTGGCGACCTTCTTGATCACGTCCAAAAGCTTTTGTGTGACGAGGCGTTCGAGTTCGCCGAAGGGCTGCTTCTCAAAAATCGCCCGTACCTGTTTTTCTTTGTCGGGTGTGCACTTACGGAGAATCAATTCTCGAATTTCTCTAAACATGGGCGCGGGCGGGCCCACCAAGTCTCTCTTCAATTCTTCTCTACGCTGGAGTTCGGCCAGCTTCGAAAGCCTATCGCTCGGAAGCTTCAAAAACTTTGCCATTTTCTCGTAGATATCTGTTCGGTCAGGCGCCGGGGGCAGTTTCTTGCGAGCCAGCAGTTGGGAAATATAGGACTCCGTAACTTCGGCGGCAGTCGCTAGATCTTTCTGTTCAAGCCCCAATTCATCCAGTCGCTGTCTTATCACAAGGCAAACGTCCACAATGCTCCTCCAGTGAAATTAACTTATAAACTTAACCATAAAAATAATCTCAGATTCTACTTGACTTGTCAAGTTAAGTAACCTAGAATGGTTGATAGACTGAGGGAGTCTTTCAGAAAGACTGAACCAACAATGGTTACCTGAACCGCCCCTTTGGCATCGAGAACCAAGGAGAGTGTCATGTTTTCACGCAGAATATCCATGCAGTTGAAGCCTAATAACGTTTTTCAATTCACCCAGACGATCGAAAAGGACATTCTTCCGCTGCTTCGAAAACGGAAGGGATTCCAAGACGAAATCACGTTCGTCGTCCCAGGCGGAACGGAAGCGTTCGCAATCAGTTTGTGGGATAACAAAGAGAACGCGGAAGCCTACAACCGCGAAACGTATACCGAAGTGACGAAGATCCTGGCGCGGGTGGTTGAGGGAACTCCAAAGGTTGAAACCTATGAAGTTGCCAACTCCACCTTCCACAAGATCGCAGTTGCCGTAGCAGCCTAAAACAGGCAAGTCTCTTCGTTCGCAGGGGGCGGGCCTAGTCCGCCCCCGCGCTACTTCGGCGAAGAGGGAACTCGAAGAAGAAACGAGGTTGCCAATGGTCATGAAAAACATCCAGTGGGTCCCTATTGACGGGACTCGATGGAGAAACGAGTTTGTCAATGGTCACGAAAATCATGGAGTAGGTGTCCATTACAGCGTTGCTCCTGGCGGTGTCATGGCGCCCCTTCGCGAGTTACCAAGTATGGGTGAATTTTGTCGTTTTTCGGGGCGTCGTCGTGGGGGACCTAGCTTTATTCTTCATCAAACACGAAATAGAGACTCACTATGACGTCGATAACAGATCCAACGATGCGAGTCACTGCAAGACTGCAAGCGTGTACCTGGCTGTCGCGAGGGGTTCTCCTTTGAAAGCCCGTCTTGTGGCGACGGCAGAATTTGAACTCGGAAGCGACCGAAGGATTGAACTTGAAGAATTGAGAGCCAGGAGGAATCTGCTATTCAACCAGTTCGTTGAACATCCGAGCGATATTCGTATGTCACTGGAAATTAAGAAAATTGACGACCAGATCGCAGAGTTCACCGAGCGCATGGAACCGAGAAAGGGAACGAAGCGATAAGCAGCGGCAGCGTTTTCCAGAGCGCGGCACGTTCGACCTAGATAAGCTCGCAGCCTCGGACGCCCCAACCTAGAAATATACAAGTCGGACCAAGTGTGTGGAGCCATGTGCCGTGATTTACTCCTAGACATTGCCGCCTTCGGTCTAGTGCCCGATAAACGCTAACCGGAAAAGTGGGTCCCGGTACCGCACAAGTTCAAGTAGGGCAGCAGATCTCCCTACAGACTAAAATCCGCAAGGATCTGGGCGTGTGGCAAACTTGACACAAACGCTCCTAGAAAAGTTCTAAAATCGTCCCCTAGGGCGCGCCACTCTCTTGAATGCAATTGATCCGACGCCCCTCGGGTGAACAGATCTTCAACCGCGGCCGCCTGCGATTTTGACAAATGTGCGCGCCGGACTGGAGAGAGAAACAAGAAAGAGATCCGGTAATTGTGGGTCCTGATGGGACAGCACTGCACTTGATCCGGGACGATAAGGCGATCGCTTTCCCTGCCAATATAGCGCGAACATGAAAACTACCGCTGCGATCTTGTGTCATCCCCGGCGCGGAGTCTTAACGGGAGGTGAAGTTTAACTCCTTTCTAGGTTCAGCTACTTGGAAAGCCTTCGCAACAGAGCCATCCCTTCGGCATCGTTCAGGATGCTTTTGACATTCAGCAGAGCAATCAAGTCAGCGAGGATCTTCCGCATTTCTTGATCGGCACCATTCACGGCCTCGAGCTGCGGGCTCGGGATCGGCGAATCCAGTGCAGCCACTTTCTCGCCCGCCAACTCGGCCAGCCACGATCCAAGCACACGGAGTTGTTCAGGCGCGGCTGTCGTAAACAAGAGGCCCATGCCCATCCCAACCTTTGAATAGACAACTTTTGCCTGCGTCTTGAAGGAATGGCCGTCTTTTGTGATTGTGAGCATGACGGCGGCGTCCTTCGTGAACGGGCTAATCGTATCCACGTAGCAACCATTCCTGCTGATATCGGAAAGCCGGCCAAGTATTCGGGTATCTGCCTGGATATCGGTTGCTTCGACGGCGGGCGAAAAAGGAAAACGGGGACAACTGCGCTTTTCGACGGCTCCAGCGGGAGCAGGTGGTGGCGGACGATACACCGTTTTGTTAAGAATTTCCATTATCCGACTTCTAAACCGCGCTTAGATACAAGGGCTTCGGCGGCGAGCCGATGAATTCACTCACCCTAGCGCACTGTTTAGATGAGCCGACCGCCAGCCGCATACTCATTGATGAACGACGACGGCCGATTCGGGAATCCCAGCCTTAAGCATGACGCTGAATTCGTGGGGAAGCACTGGCCCGCTGAAATAGTATCCTTGCGCTTCCTCACATTGGTGAGCCCGAAGAAATTTCAGCTCTTCCCGCGTTTCGACACCCTCGGCAACGACCCGCAGCTTCATGCTGCGGCCCATGCTGATCACCGCGGTCACGATGGTCGTATCGTCCGGAGCAGAAGTGATTTGCCGGACAAACGATTGGTCGATCTTCAGCGCATCAATCGGGAACTTTCTCAGGTAACTCAAGCTGGAGTAGCCCGTGCCGAAATCATCAACCGCAATTTGCACCCCTTTTGCCCTCAAAGTTTTGAGCACGGAGGTGGCGGACTCGGCGCGCTTCATCAAAACGCTTTCCGTAAGTTCGAGCTCGAGTGAGTTCGGATCGAGGCCAGTTTCGCCGAGAGTTGTGAACACCCTCTCTAGAAAATTGTCATCACGGAATTCCATCGAGGAGATGTTCACTGCGATGGTATTCAGGCGCAGACCCGCGTCCAGCCATGTACGGGCCTGCTTGCACGCTTCACGAAGCACCCACTGGCCGATCGGCAGAATGAGGCCGCAATCTTCCGCGACGGGAATGAAATTTGCCGGAGAGACAGGGCCACGCGTCGGATGGGTCCAGCGAATCAGGGCTTCCGCACCGGTTATCTCTCCAGTTGCGAGCTTGATTTTGGGCTGGTACTGCAACGAGAACTCTTTTCGCTCAAGGGCGCGGCGCAGACTCTCCTCGATGGATTGCCGCTCCACGGCGCGGACGTTCATGGCCGGCTTAAAAAATTGATAGCTCTGACGTCCATTTTCCTTGGCCTGATACATCGCTGTATCCGCGTTTTTGACGAGTGTCTCGGCATCCAGCCCGTCGTCGGGGTATACACTTACGCCGATACTGGTGGTGAGGTGAAGGTCGTGATGGTCGATGGAATGAGCCTGTGCCACAGCTTCCAGGACCCGCAGGGCCGTGATGGCAGCATCTTCCTGCTGCTCCATTTCGGAAAGCAACACGACAAACTCATCGCCCCCTTGCCGGCTCACGGTGTCCGAGTTGCGCACGCAACCCACGAGGCGTTTTGCGATGGATTGCAGCAGCTTGTCGCCGATGGGATGTCCTAGGGAATCGTTGATGTGTTTAAAGCCATCCAAGTCCAAAAAAAGTACCGCGACTTTTTTGGAGTGCCGTGCAGCCAACCCGATCGCCTGGTTCACCCGGTCGTTCAGGAGCATGCGGTTGGGCAAGCCGGTTAGAAAATCGTGCTCGGCGGAATGCATCATCTGCACCACCATAGCCCGGGCCGCGCTGACGTCACGGAAAACGATGACCGCTCCGGTCGGCTGTCCTTCCCGGTTGTGGATGGGAGCAACGGAGTCTTCAATGGGAATCTCAAAACCGTCGCGCCGGATAAGGATACAATTCGCCGGCAGGTGTACAGTTCGGTTTTGGCCCACGGCCCTCTCCATGGGATTCGGTGTGGTCTCGCGGCTCACGGCGTCAAGGATTCTGAATACTTCGGCCATCGGCCGGCCGGTCGCTTCTTTCCAAGCCCAGCCTGTCATTTTTTCCGCGACGAGATTGAGAAAGGTGATATTTCCCAGGATATCCGTGCAAACGACGGCGTCACCAATGCAGTTGAGCGTGACCTGGGCACGTTCCTTTTCGATGAAGAACGCTTCCTCCAGAGTCTTGCGCTCGACGGCGTAGCGCAACGCCCGGAGCAAACTGCGCCCATCGATTTGGCCCTTGATGAGATAGTCTTGCGCGCCTTCTTGCAAAGCTTGCGTGGCCATGGACTCGTCGTCCGAACCCGTCAGCACCACCAGAGGGACACGGGGCGCAGCCGTGTGGGCTCTTCGTACCGCTCCCAACCCCTGCACATCGGGTAGCCCCAGATCGAGCAAAATAATGTCAAACGCGCCCTGTCCAAGATGCTCTTCGGCTTCACCCATGCACTCCACGTGCGTCAAATCAATGTTGTGCAAGCCCTGCTCGTTGAACATCTCCCGAAGCAAACGGGCATCGCCGGGGTTATCCTCCACCAGGAGAAGGACCTTAATCGATTTCTTCTTCATTCGCTTTTCCTCTGGTTCGGCAGCTTGACCTCTGTCAGCCAGAAATCATTAATGCTCTTGACCAAAGCCTCGAACGCCCCCAGTTGTACCGGCTTGCTGAGGTAGCAGTTGGCCCGCAGCTGATAACTTTTCATAATGTCCACCTCCGCCTCGGAGGTAGTCAGAATGACAATGGGAATCGTTTTCAGGCTCTCATCCTCCTTGATATGCGCCAAAACTTCGCGACCATCCATTTTGGGCAGATTCAGATCCAACAAGATAATGTCCGGGCGCGGAGCATTGGTGTGCCTCCCCTCGTGTTTCAGAAAGGCCATGGCCTCCACGCCGTCACAGGCGACGTGCAGATGGATGGACTGATTGGCATCGCGAAAGGCTTCCCGCGTCAACCGCACATCACCCGGACTATCTTCGACCAAAAGAACTTCCGTGGGAACACCTTTTTTTACGACGGAATTCATGATTGCGTCTCGCTTCCTGTCGTAGCAAGGGGAACGGTCAAACTCTTCCGGGATTCTGACTGGATTGAAATGCAGCCACCAATTCCGGCGGCGCCGACGCGCGCGTGAAGCAGTCCGCGGTTAACCTCGAGAGGAGAAACGATTGTGGTCGAATTCATGCTCAAGCGGTCAGCCTCTGCTGCGGCAACTTGACCTTCGTCATCCAGAAATCATTGATGCTCTTCACCAGAGCCTCGAACTGCTCCAACTGCACTGGCTTGGTGAGGTAACAATTGGCTTGAAGTTCGTAGCTTTTTGCAATGTCCACCTCCGCCTCGGAGGTGGTCAGAATAACGATGGGAATCATTTTCAGGCTGGGATCTTCCTTGATGTGAACCAGAACCTGGCGGCCGTCCATTTTGGGGAGGTTCAGATCCAGCAAAATGATCCCCGGACGAGGAGCATGGGTGTGGACCCCCTCGTGGCGCAGAAAGGCCATGGCCTCCACCCCGTCGACGGCCACGTGCAAATGGATGGACTTGTTGGCTTCGCTGAAGACCTCCCGCGTCAACCGCACATCACCCTGACTGTCTTCGACCAGAAGAACTTCTATTGGCATGCCTTTTCCTCCCATGCTTTCTCCGATCAGATTCATGATTTCCGTTCACCTCCTGCCAGGGCAAACTGAAAGGTAGAACCTTGCCCTAGCTGTGACTCGACCGAGATGCGACCGCTGTGCCGCTCGACAATTTTCTTGCAGATGGCCAAACCGATGCCGGTTCCGGCGAACTCTTCTCGCTTGTGCAGGCGCTGGAACATGCCAAAAATCTTTTCGAAGTACTGGGGGTCGATCCCCAAGCCGTTGTCCTTCACCGAAAAGACCCATTTCATGGCGCTATTCCTGGCTGCCGAGATGTGTACCCTGGGAATACCGGTGTTCTGGTATTTGATGGCATTGCCGACGAGGTTTTGAAATAACTGAATCAGTTGCATTTCATCAGCCAGTATCTCCGGCAGGGGATCGTGGGTCACAAGAGCGCCGCTCTCATCGATGGCGCTGCGCAAATTGATAAGCGCCTGTTGCAACGCCCCTTCACTGGAGACACGGAGCAGCTCTAGTCCTTTTGTCCCCACGCGCGAATACGTCAGCAAATCCTGAATAAGCCGTTGCATGCGGCTGGCCCCGTCTACCGCAAAAGCGATAAACTCATCGGCGTCGGCGTCCAGCTTTCCCTTGTAGCGCCTGGAGAGAAGCTGCGTGTAACTGGCCACCATGCGCAGCGGCTCTTGCAAATCGTGAGAGGCAATGTAAGCAAATTGTCCCAATTCCTCATTCGAACGGTTTAATTCCCCCACCTTATCCAAAAGATTCTCTTCGGCTTTTTTGCGCACGCTGATGTCGCGAATCGCCGCCGTCACAAGAATCCCCTCCGCGCTCTCCAGCGGGCTCAGCATCAGCTCAATCGGAAAATCGCTGCCGTTTTTGCGACGAGCAATGAGTTCAATCCCGGTGCCGATCTGCTGCGCCAGCGCGTCTTCCGCGGATCGCAGGGCGTCGGCAACGAGGCGCTCCGCGAAGCCTTCGGGAATAATGTTTTTTACTTTCTGTCCGACGAGCTCGTCGCGGCTGTATCCGAACTGCTTCTCCGCCTGCACATTCAACAGCACGATTTCTCCGCCGGGGTTCACCACCACCATGGCGTCCGGCGCCGCTTCTAGCAACCCGCGGTACCGGCCCTCCATTCGCGCCAAGTGCTTCTCCGCTTCCTTGCGCACGCTGATGTCGCGAATCGCCGCTGTCACAAGAATCCCCTCCGCGCTCTCCAGAGGGCTTAACATGATCTCGATCGGAAAGTCGCTTCCATTCTTCCGCCGCCCCGTGAGCTCAATTCCCGTTCCAATCTGCTGTGCCAGTGCGTCGGCAGTGGTTCGCAGAGCGTCTGCGATTAGCCGCTCCGCGAAACCCTCCGGAATAATGTCCTTCACCTTCTGCCCCACCAGTTCATCGCGGCGGTACCCAAACTGTTTCTCCGCCTGCACATTCAACAGAACAATTTCTCCGCCTTGATTCACCACCACCATGGCATCCGGCGCGGCTTCCAACAACCCGCGATACCGGCCTTCCATCCTCGCCAGGTGATTCTCCGCCTCCCTGCGCACGCTGATGTCGCGAATCGCCGCGGTTACCAGGATGCCCTCGGCGCTTTCCAGCGGACTCAGCATGATCTCGATCGGAAACTCGCTTCCGTCCTTACGCCGGGCAATCAGTTCAATTCCTGTTCCAATCTGTTGCGCCAGCGCGTCTGCTGCGCTTCGTGTACCATCCGCAATCAGCCGTTCCGCAAAGCCTTCTGGAATGATGTTTTTGACCTTCTGCCCGAGCAGTTCATCCCGACTGTATCCGAACTGTTTTTCCGCCTGTACATTTAGCAGAACGATCTCCCCGCCTTGGTTTACCACGACCATGGCATCAGGTGCCGCTTCGAGTAGGCCGCGGTACCGGCCCTCCATTTGTCCCAGATGTTTTTCCGCTGCCCGACGTACGCTGATGTCACGGATCGCCGCCGTTACTAGGATCCCTTCGGCGCTTTCCAGCGGGCTCAGCATAAGCTCGATTGGAAATTCACTCCCATCCTTTCGCCGGGCGAGGAGCTCTATTCCCGTGCCGATTTGCTGTGCCAGCGCTTCTGCGGCCGTTCGAGTTCCGTCCGCGATCAGCCGTTCCGCAAAGCCGTCAGGGATAATGCTCTTGACCTTCTGACCAAGCAGTTCGTCTCGGCTGTACCCGAATTGTTTTTCCGCTTGAACATTTAGGAGAACAATCTCACCGCCCTCGTTTACTACTACCATCGCATCCGGTGCCGCCTCCAAAAGCCCTCGATACTTCGCCCCGGAATCCTTGCTCTCGGAGTTGTCGTGTTGGACCCTCCACCCGGCAAGGGTGGTGATCAACAAACCGAGGATGGTCCCCAGGATCAGGACTGTCTTGGTTTGAGCTAAGCGCCGCTTTGCTTCTTGCTCGTGCAGCGCCAACAATCGCAGCTCTTCGTCCTGAATCTGGTCAACCAGCCTTTGAAAGTCATCCATGATCTCCTTGCCGGATCCTTTTTGGAGGGCATCTGTTGCGGCTTCCAACCCATTTGTTCGTCGCAAGCTGATGACCTGCTCTGCGAGCTGGAATTTCCGGGCGGCAAGTGCCGCGAGCGTGTCAAGCCTGCCCTGTTGTCCGACGTTGTCCGCCGTCAAGTTGCGCAGTATGGACTGGTCCTCCCCCGTCTTTGCAGTGCTGGCGCGGTAAACCTCGAGAAAGGATTGGTCGCCGGTCAACAGATACCCCCGGGCGTTCGATTCCGCTGTTTGCATTGCTGCCAGCAGGTCCTGGAGTTTCTCGAGAACCCGGTCCGTGTGGCGCACCCATGAGTCACTGCGATAGGAGACCGCACCCACGACGAGCAAAGTCAAAACGGCGGACCCGAACGCGAGTGGCGCCTTGTGCTTCACTACCGAACTCGTCTTCATTGCACGCCTGGCTGGAAAGGGGCGGTTCTGTTCCGGACACGGTCCCGAGGGCTGAAAAGGGCAGCCTGTAGCCGCGTGCCGATTTTATTCGAAGGGAATTTAAGTTTATACCGGCCTTCCGCCCGGTCAAGAAGGGGTTTGCCGCGAGGTGTCCAACGGGCTACGGGCTTATCCTCGGGCCATTACCGACGCGAGATAGAGTAATAGGACGATGCACTTCCGATGATCCCTGCGTACGCCGCTTGCGTTCCGCTCCTCGAATTCGAGTCGGCTTGCGTCCGGAATGAACTGGCCGTAGAACGTTGCTTCCAGGTATCATATCTCGCGCGTTTGAAAACAGGTCAGTCTGTGCAATCGGCAATTGTGCCCGCCCCTCGAAGCGCCGGCCGTCCCAGTGGTCCAGTCCGCCATCGTCGGTTGCTACCCACAAAGTTCCGTCGGCCGGTGACAACAGGGCTCCAATGTTGTTGCTCGACAGGCCTTGCTTCGCGGTAAGCACTGTAAACTTTCCGTCTGCCAAGTGCCCAAACCCGCCGTTTTTGAACCCGATCCACATGCTGCCATCCCGATCCTGCTGGATGGATTTGACATCTTCACCGCCGGAAACATTCGCAGTCGGATAGACAGCAAATTTGTCACCCTTCATCCCGATGAGGCCGCTATCGCGGGTGCCAATCCACAAAGTCGCATCGCGGCTTTCATACAGCACTTCTATGTAATTGATCTTGATTCCGCCGGCGTTCGTGCTCTTGAAGACAGCGAAGTGGAGCCCATCGAACCGTGCCAGGCCTCTCTCTGTTCCCACCCAGAGAAAGCCGTCACGCGTCTGAAGGATCGTTTGCACGGAATCCTGAGGGAGGCCTTGTGGCGCTTGCCATGCTTGGTGGCCGTAGCCTTGGATCGCGTTGTGCGGATGTGCCTGGCCGTCGCTCGCAACTGGCCCTCCCACAAAAATCAGGAGCAGCGCGCAGCACACCGTTGCTATGTTGATCAAAGATCTCAACGAGCGCATCCAGTCTCACCTTGCGGACCATCCATTGCGGCTCGATGCTTCCATGGTCGGCAATCAGAAAGGAAAATGGACGCCCACCGGTTCTTACAGTCGGGCGTGGAGTCGTGAGGTTCAGCAGTCAGATATGGATGACGACGGTTCCTCGGAAGGGGATTTCATTCTCGCACTCCCATGAGCCGCTTTCAAGGTCTTCGGCAACGCATAGCTCGCAATAGTCACCCTGGTGTTCCTCATCGGCGGTTCGCTTCCCTGCCGTCACGTCCATGAGAGTTCTTCGAACTAAGCACGCAGACAAACTTTGCCGAAGTGCCGCGCCTCTCGCAGATAGTTCAAGACCTCTCGTGCTTCGGTGAAACCAAACACCCGATCCACCAATGGACGCATCGCGTGAAATTCAATCGCCTTGTTCATCGCTTCGAACATCTCTCGCGAGCCGACGTCAACCGCTTCGACGCGAGCACACTTACCCATGAAGGCGACGAGGTCGACTTGCGAAGTCATACCGATGAGCAATCCCACGAATGCCACCGTGCCTCCCAACCGCACAGCTGCAATGGCTTCCTTCAGCCCTCCCGCTGTATCCACAACGTAGTCCGCTCCGAGACCATCCGTTAACTCCACGACAGTCTTTGGCCAGTCAGGCTTCGCCTTGTAGTTAATCACTGCAGCGGCGCCCAGTTCCTTTGCGCGTATGAGCTTTTGATCGTTGCTCGACGTTGCGATGACGCGGGCTCCGAGAAACCTCGCAAACTGAAGGGCGAACATCGAGACACCTCCGGTCCCCAGCACCACAACCGAATCGCCTGGTGCAATATGTCCGAGCGGGATAACCGCGCTCCACGCGGTTACACCGGCGCAGGGCAGTGTAGCTGCTTCTTCGTCGGTCAAATGTGCGGGTATATGAACCAGGCTGGCCTCATCAAAGAGCGTGTATTCGGCGAGGACACCATCAGCGGCCGCGCCGCCCAGTGCCTGTCCCATCTTCTCGGCTGCAACTCGGCTGTCCAGCCACTTCGGATAGAAAATGGGAGCGACTCGATCCCCAACCTTTACTCGGGATACGCCGTTTCCCGTGGCGGCAACGATACCCACGCCATCAGATAGGGGAACCCGCCCGAGGGGTGCCCTCCAGCGCCCGACGCCGTTGACAACGAGAAGGTCGCGATAGTTGATCGAAAATGCTCGCATCTTGAGGACGACTTGCCCCGGGCCTGGCACTGGCTCGGGACGCTCCACGAGCTGTAAAGACTCCACGCCGAAGTTGCCACGAATTTCGATAACCTTCATCTGACTGTCGCGCCGCCACCGATGGGTGCTGCCAGAGTCTCGATCTGAGCGAACTGATCAAGGACAGCGGTTGAGCAATCCGCCTACTTGCGTTTCGCTGGCAAGATTCGCTCGATCTGCTGGAGGTGGTTTATATCGTGACCCGCAGCCATGCGGACAATATGCTCAATCGTTTCCTGTCCGCGTTCGGAGTGCATCCCGTAGTATTTCCACTGTTCGGGTGTCAGCGACTCGAGCAAGGCAAGGTTGGCTTCGCGGAGCACACGAAACTGCTCGACCGACTTACGGGGATTGCGCTGCTCATAATGTCCGCTAGTCACCCACGAATCCTGATCGTAGGCCGAGATAGGACTCCCCGGCGCGCCCAGAATGAACCTCAAACGGAAACCAGTCACGATTTCCGCATCGCCAAGGTGCGCCACGATCTCGCTAACCGACCACCTACCAGCAGCCGGGCGCTTGCCCAATTCGCTCGGAGGCACGCTCTCGATCAGCCCCTCGAGTTTCTTTGCCGTAGCAGCTTGAACTTCCAGAGGCAGCTCGCCTTCCACATAGCTAAGAATGCGCTGCGTATAATGCTGAGCCGTTTCGTTCATTTCGTCCTCCGCTCGCAGACCGTGGGCCTTTGAAATCTTCTGCTTAGGGCGCAGGCTCAGGCGTGACGTTAACCAACATGTTCGGACGCAGATTGAGCGTCTCGACGGTCACCTTCGAGATCAAGCCGTTCACTTTGTCAGGGAGCGCCTGGTCAGCACGCTCATCAAGAATGGCCGCCAAGCTGGCGCGGGGACGCAGGCGGACGTAGCACGGCGCAATGCCACCCACGATCATTCGATACCACAACGTCTCTCCCCGCAGCTTTGATTGTTCTGCTGCGAGCGCCGCCTCGAAAGCCTTGCCCGCCCCCGGGTTGAGCTCCACTGTGGTGTACTCGGCTCGGAGGGTCGGAGTCGGCACACCATTCCCGCGCGAGAGCGCCGGCAGGAACTCGTAGACACCGTTCCCCAGGAATTGGGCGTGTGGCAGGACGTTGAGAAGGTTGTCCCGTTCGTCTTCGGCAGGCGATACCGGGTTGCTCAGTTCGGCGGCCGTATGTCCGAACGTCGCGTAGATGATCCACCGCTGTCGTTCAGTGGATGCCCAGACCGAATAACTGTACCAGCCAAACGTGTCCTTGGCCTGACGGTGCCACTCGAGGTGTCGGATGTACCCAGCCTCCAACTCGACCGTGCGGCCGTCAAGCGCACGCATGATCGCGATGCGTGCGTAAGGACCGTGAGCCTGTTCCGTTGGCGCAGTTTGAGGGGTTTGAGCGAGCAAGAGCACCGGGGAAACAGCGCTGAACAAGACCATTGTGCTAACGATGCTGATCCAACGATGCTTCATGATCTTTCCTCAAGAGAGCGGGATAGACACAATCTGGGATCTTCACGAACCCGCCGCCGCATCCTCATGATCGGAATGCCCGTCTTAAGCGCTGGATTCTAGTGGCAATGAACCGCCGTTTATAGACAGAAAGCAGACGTTTTCTGCCAAAACACGACCTCTCCTTGCTGGGAAATCGTTCCCGTTGCATATTGGACTCAGAAATGTCGAAGACCAACTCAACCACAGGTCCGCGTGGACCTGCGCGCCTCAAGCGAAAACGAATCATCGTTGTTGTAGTGCCCCCCGTAGACGAGCTTGATCTCGTTGGACCAATCCAGGTTTTTAGTGCTGCGAATCGCCTGGTTCGCAGGGCTGTCTACGAAGTCGAAATTGTCACCAATGCAACAGATCTGAAAGTGCAGGGCGAGGGAGGGCTACTCTCTTTCACTGCGCAGGGGCGCTTCCAGGATGTCAAAGGGAAAGTCGACTCACTTCTTCTCGTCTGTGGACTTGGAACGCGTACTGCGCGCGACCCCGCCCTTTTCGCATGGTTGAGGAAGATTGCCCCAGTGGTTCGCCGATTGGGGGCGGTTTGCGTTGGTTCATTTCTATTAGCCGAGGCTGGCCTGCTGAGGGGTAAGAGAGCAACCACGCACTGGAAATTCGGACGCGAATTTGCAAGTCGCTATCCTCAGGTCAAGGTGCAATTCAATCCGATCTGGGTTAAAGATGGAAATATCTACACCTCCGCCGGAATCTCCGCAGGAGTCGATCTTGCGCTTGGTTGGGTTGAGGAGGATTGCGGAGGCAGGATTTCTCATGAAATAGCCCGTGAATTCGTTCTCTTCTTGCGTCGCCCAGGCGGACAAACTCAGCTGAGCGCCTCCTTGTCGGCACAGGCATCGGAAATGAAGGCGATTCATGAGCTTCAGGTTTGGATAGCGGAAAACCTTCATAACAATCTGTCAGTTCAGAAGCTTGCAGACCGAACCGCAATGAGCGTTCGCAATTTCGAACGCGTGTTCACGCGCGAGTTGGGAAAAACGCCATCCCAGTACGTTTTGCAAATGCGAGCCGAGGCTGCGCGGCGGAAGTTGGAGAGTACGGACCAAGGCCTCAAACAAATCGCTGCCGCTTGCGGATTTGGCGGTGCGGATTCGATGCGACGTGCGTTCCTGCGATCCGTGGGAACCACGCCCCACCAGTATCGTCGTCAGATCCACGGTCCTGAAAAATGCGCTCTATTGCCCTAAGATTCCGCTCGGGAACTTCAATTCCGATGGATTTTGCTTCCTATCTTCAACTTAATGAACACAAGCAACCTAGGTGAGCTGTCGCTCAGCAGAGGGTCGGGAGTTCGAGTCTCCCCGGTCGCGCTACTCTGGTCCTCCAAATCGTCGGTTTGACGAGGCAGTAACGCTCAACCCAGTTCAACCAGTACAAGAAAAATGCTCGATGAAATTTCGCGTGTCACTATACTATGCAATCCGGATTTACAAATTACACGGAGGATCGCATGTCGTCATGGATGGATAGGTACATAGTTCTGAAGATTGTTTTGCTTACCACGAGCTTTGCCGCTGCCGCACCTGGCATCGCGCAGCAAGCTGGTGGCAAATCTTCGCGAGTATTCACTGACGCTGATTACGCGCGCGCCGAACGGTTCATGCCTTACAAGGTTGCCCCGCTCGTTTTCCATGCCGGCGTGAGGCCGACCTGGTTGTCCGATGACCGATTTTGGTATCGGAACACGACTCCGGACGGAACAGAGTTCGTCCTATTTGATCCCGCTCGCGGCACCCGTGGCCCCGTCTTCGATCAAGCCAAGCTCGCGACCGCTTTGTCCACCGCAACCGGCAAAACGTACCGCGCCTTGCATCTGCCCTTCAAAGAGTTTGATCTCTCCAACGACGGACACTCGATATCGTTCCCCTTGAAAGAACACCGCTGGAGCTGCAACTTGCAGGCCAACCAGTGCAAGGACGAGGGCGCCCCCCATCGGAACGAAGTTCTCTCCCCCGACGGCAAGCGTGCCGTCTTCATCCGCGATTTTAATCTTTGGGTGCGCGACGTTGCCTCAAACCAGGAATCACAGCTCACAACCGATGGTGTGAAAGATTTCGGTTACGCGACCGACAACGCAGGCTGGATCCACAGCGATCGCCCCATCGTCCTCTGGTCGCCGGACTCGAAAAAAATCGCCACCTTCCAGCAGGACCAGCGCGGCGTCGGCGAGATGTATTTCGTTGAATCCAAGGTTGGCCATCCCACTCTGCAGGCGTGGAAATATCCGCTCCCAGGCGACGATGTCATCACCACCATCCAGCGCGTTGTCATCGATCTCGACGGGCCGCGTGTTATTCGCTTGCAAATGCCTCCCGATCAGCACCGTTCCTCCACCTGCGATCACGTCGCATGCCGGGGAACGGAGTTTACGGATGTTCAGTGGAGCCCCGACGCAACTCGCCTCGCGTTCCTCTCGACTTCTCGCGATCACAAGCACGAACAACTCCGCGTCGCCGATGCTGCTACAGGCGCTATTCGCGATGTGCTCGAGGAATCAGTCCCGACCGAATTCGAATCAGGATACGATTTTCCCAATTGGCGCTACCTCCCTGCGTCGAATGAAATCCTTTGGTTCTCAGAGCGTGACAACTGGGGGCACCTCTATCTCTACGATCTGCAGACAGGCAAGCTCAAGAATCAAATTACGACGGGCGAAGGAAACGTGGCTCAAGTTCTGCGCGTCGACGAAAAGAATCGCATGCTTTATTTCCTCGGCGTAGGCTGGGAAAAAGGCCGCGATCCTTATTTCGTCCATCTGTATCGGATTGGTTTCGACGGAAACAATCTCGCCCTTCTTACCCCGGAAGACGCCACACATGAAATCACGCTGTCTCCCTCGGGACGGTATTTCGTCGACAGTTATTCGAAGCCCGATGTTCCGCCCGTCGCAGTTCTGCGCGATTCGAATGGCAAGCTCTTATCTACGCTCGAAAAAGCCGACATCTCTCACCTTCTCGCGACAGGTTGGAAGCCACCGGTTCCGATCACCGTCAAAGCCCGCGACGCCGCAACCGATCTTTACGGTTTGTTGTTCAAGCCCACGAATTTCGACGCAACCAAAAAATATCCCATCATCAACCGAATCTATCCAGGACCGCAGGTCGGCAGCGTCGGAAGCCGCAATTTCGCGCCGGCGCGCGGCGACACGCAGGCTCTTGCGGAACTCGGTTTCATCGTCGTGGAAATCGACGGCATGGGGACGACGTTGCGCTCAAAGAAATTCTGGGACGCCTATTACGGCGACATGGGGGACAACACTTTGCCCGACCAGATCACGGGCATGAAACAACTAGCGCAGCGATTTTCCTGGATCGATATCGATCGCGTGGGAATCTACGGCCACTCCGGCGGCGGTTTCGCCAGTGCCGACGCCATGTTCCGTTATCCCGACTTTTTCAAGGTGGGCATTTCCGAGGCCGGGAACCACGACAATCGCGAATACGAGGACGACTGGGGAGAGAAATGGCAAGGCTTGCTCGAACGAAAATCTAAGGGCACAACCAACTACGACGATCAAGCCAACCAAAATATTGCGAAAAACTTGAAAGGCCACCTGCTTCTAGCACATGGCACCGCGGATGACAACGTACCCCCTTACAACACCATGCTCGTGGTCGATGAATTGATCAAAGCCAACAAGGATTTCGACTTGCTCATGCTACCGAACCGCAAGCATGGCTTTGGAAACGAACCTTACATGGTTCGCCGACGCTGGGATTATTTTGTTCGCTACCTGCTCGGCGCCGAACCGCCCCACGAATACAAGTTGCAACCGCCGATGGAACCGGGCGCCGCGGATGAGGACGACTGACCGAAAACAATTCGCGATCTGAAATGGGGAAATTACGGAGACGTGAGACGCGTGTCACTCTCGGCCGAGGAATTCGGAGAGCAATGTGTGGAAGTGGTGCACACCGTTCTCGCGCTTGACGGAGTAACGTCCGCGATCGTAAGTGGCCGATCGCAATCCGCGTTGCACGTGCTCGCAGAGGCCGATGTCTTCCTTCTGGACTTCCTCGCTGAACGCGATCGAGCGCTTCATCCTCTCGCGATTCTGCTCGGATGCGGCGTCATGAAAAAACCATTCAAAAATTGTAAGTGTCTTCTCGTGTGACAACGGGATAATGAGATTGGTCTGAACGTTGTCAGGATAGATGTTCAGCATCAAGTTGGGAAAAACCCAGAAATAAAGCGCCTCTCCGATTCCCGTGCCGGGTGCGTACAGTCGATCATGCCCATCCTCCTGTTTCATGGCGCGGATGGGGGCGAACTGCTGGGAATGGTAACGATAGGTGTCCGTGCGATACTGCGCGTAGTCAATCTCACGCATTAGTCCGGGGTGCGCGATGGGGATGTGGTAGCCCTCGAGATAGTTGTCGACGTAAACCTTCCAATTGCATTCGATCACGTAATCGCGCCGTTCCGCTGATTGCAAGCCCGTGATCGGAAATCCGCTGGCCTGTTCGGGTATTTTTCCCAGGTAAGTGGAGAGAGGCATCGCATTGGGATCGAAATTTACGAAAATGAATTGTTCCCACGTTTCCAGTCGCAGAGGGAACATGCCCATGGTGCTGCGGTCGAAGAATTCCACTCCGTCCACATCGGGAGTCCCGATCAGCCTGCCATCCAGTGTATACGTCCAGCCGTGGTAGCCGCAGCGAAGAATATTTTTGCAACCACTACCCTGAGCGATGGGCCCCGCGCGATGCCGGCAAACGTTGCTGAACGCCCGAAGAATTCCTTGCTTGTCGCGGACAATGACTATGGGCTCGCCGGCAACGTCCGCGGTGAAAAAAGTCTCCGGGTCGGAGATGGTGCGTTCGCTGCCATTCACTTCCCCACACGCCTGGTTTAGCGTGCCGGCAAGTTGCCAGGTTCGGCGGAAGATGCGGTCCTTTTCAATCGCGAGAATGGCGGGGTCGGTGTAAAACCTTGACGCGAGCGTCTGCGCGCATTCAATCTGCTCGTGAACGTCCAGATAAAGGGGTTTCGTTGTCATAAGAAGAGGTCAAAACTTCCGCGTCTCTTGTCGCGACCAGCGCTCGATCACGATTTTTGACTCCGTGTAAAACTCCACCGCATCCCGCCCCTGTCCATGGAGAATGCCAAAGAAACTATCTTTCCACCCGCTAAAGGGGAAATAGGCCATGGGCGCCGCGACGCCTATATTGATGCCGATGTTGCCCGCTGGAGCTTCATAGCGGAATTTGCGGGCGGCTGACCCGCTCGTGGTGAACAGCGAAGCTTGATTGCCGTAGGGGCTGCGGCGGACGAACTCGATTCCCTCTTCGATAGAATCCGCGTGAATCAGGCTGAGCACCGGCCCGAATATTTCCGTGTTCGCCAGTTGGCTGGACAAGGGCAGACCATCGAGGATTGTTGGCGCCAGGAAATTTCCTGCCTCGCCACCCGGAATCTTCGCGTTGCGGCCATCGACCACGGGTTTTGCTCCTTCTTTCACTCCCGCGCCGATCAAAGTTTCGATGCGCTGCTTGCTTTCCCGGGAGATCACCGGACCCATCTGCACGCCGGACTCGAGTCCGTTTCCCACGCGAATTGAGGATGCAGCGTTGGCAATCGCGTCACGAAAACTCTTTTGCGCTTCACCAACCGTGACTGCGACAGAAACCGCCAGGCAGCGCTGGCCCGCGCATCCAAACGCACTATCGCTGATGATTTGTTTCGCCAGATCCATGTCCGCATCCGGCAAAACGATGACGTGATTTTTCGCGCCTCCCTGGCATTGCATGCGCTTGCCGCTCGCGGCCGAACGCGCATAAACATGTTTGGCCACCGGCGTCGAGCCAACAAAGCTGACCGCGCGCACCTGCGGATGATCGCAAAGAGCGTCCACGACCGTCTTGCCGCCGTTGACGAGGTTCACCACCCCTTTGGGCAGGCCGGTTTTCTCGACCAACTCAAAAGCGCGGTGCATGCTCAGTGGCACCCGCTCGGACGGCTTCAGGATGAAGGTGTTCCCGCAGGCGATCGCATAGGGCAAAAACCAAAACGCAATCATCACGGGGAAATTGAACGGCGTGATAGCCGCAACAACGCCGAGCGGCTGGCGGATCAGCGTTTCGTCCACACCCGGAGTGACGTCCTCGAGGTTATAGCCCTGCATCATCATCGGGATGCCGCAGGCGACCTCGACGTTTTCGATGCCGCGGCGAATTTCGGCTTTGGCCTCGGCAAAGGTTTTTCCATTTTCGAGCGTAATCAGACGCGCGATCTCGTCGATGTGTTCTTCGAGCAGGTTTTTCAGTTTGAAAAGATATTGGACGCGCTCACCCGGCGGGGTGCGCCGCCACGCCGGAAAAGCGCTCGCCGCCGCCTGTACAGCCGCATCGACATCGGCCACGGTGGATAGAGGAGTGCGCCCAAGAGTTTCCGCCGTGGCGGGATTGGTAACGTCGACGTACTCCGTGGCGGCCGCGCGCCGCCAGGCTCCATTGACATAATTCTGCAATTCGGGCGCTTGGGTGGTTACGGCACTACTCATAGCTTGCTCCCTGGTCCGCGCAAAAGAGTGGATCGGCGTACAAAAGCGTGGACTTTCGATTTGTCGGCGAGGCTAAGTTTACCAAAGAAAAGCGAGGTTGAGAGGCGAATCGCTGGCGAGTCCTTGTCTGGTTCATTCTTGAACCTCGTGGAGAATGAGAGGGATGGGGGTGTACATACCCCCCTTCGTTTTGAAGGAAGAGTCCGGCAACGATATGAAGAGAAAAAGGATAGGGGGCGTTTTCCGTCGTAAAACAACGGCACTCCAACGGCGCTCCAACGGGGCGACGACGGAGGAAAGTGGCCCCTTGACTCCGCTCGGAACAGGCGAGTGACCCCTCGCTGAACACGCTCGGGGCAAACGAGTGGCGAGGAAGACGGAACGGAACAGAAGAAGATTTCACCACAGAGATCACAGAGCACACAAGGCACGAAGGCAGAAAGAGGATGCGGGTGTACCCACCCCCGGGTGTTTTCGGGGAAGAGTTCGGATTTGCTTGAAAAGAAAGCAGTTGAGATTTTGATGAGTGCAAAAGAGTGCGGAAGAATATCAAAGGATTGGACTTAGCGATTCGTGAAGCCTCAAAAAAAGAAGAATCTAACGCAGAGGCGCTGAGAACGCAGAGGTTACGCGGAGAAGAGAGTTCCACAGCACGGTCATGGGCGTATTGGCCGCAACAAGCGGTTTCATGGCGGAGAATTACGAACTATATTAGCATAACAGTACCGTCTTGTCAAGGTAAAATTAGCGCACAATCTGGATTGATTGAAAAGAAAGGAGATAGCAGCGGAGGGGCGAGGAGCCTGAAGGCAACGCTCCCTGGCGTTGGAGACAGGGATGGCTTTTTGCAACACCTTCACCCCTATCGAGAGGCACCAGGTTTCATTTTAGCCCAAAAGACATCTTTGGGGTTTAGGTTTAGAATACGGGCAGTATGACCGAAGAAGAACAGATCGTAGCAGAAGTCGAGAGACGAAGAAAACGGGCTGAGGAGCTTGGACTCGCAGACCTTTTGACACTGTTCTGCGACCACTTGGAGTTTCTGAAGGAGGGACTGAACCCCGAAAGGCTCCCGAATTATGTAACCGATGTTAAGGTTGCTGACATAAGGTTAGGTCACGATTTAACACAAATACGCGAAATCTTTTTTGAAGAGAAGTCTTATATTTTTGCTCTCAAACACAATGAGGGAATTGACCCCGGCGGCGAACCTGACCTAACGGGTCATCTGCTTCTTATTGAAGATGGTAAGACACTCTTTGATTTATATGTTTTGGGCGAAGATCAAGAGTGGATTGGGAGGGTTTGGAAGCCATTCAGAGTAGACGCGTTCATCGAAGGACCGTGGGTACAAAAAGTTAAGACGTTGGCACAAGAGATCTTTGGCCTAAGTGATCGACGCCAAAAGCAGTCTCAAGCAGAATGTAAAAAAAAGGAACTAGAAAATCTGAAGAAGAAATTCGGAATAAGTTGACATGACTGGCACTGAAGGAAAAGGCGGGAGGCTGGAATACAGAGACAGGTAATGATGTGATGGAACAAACTATGAGCCAGGGAATGCGCACAGACCTTCGGCCTCTTTGCTCAAGGCACAATCAGATCATGGCGTATGACCCTAGTGGGTTGCAGTGGCGAGATGTAACGGACGCCAAGGGCACGGTCACTGTTCGGCCATGCTATTGCTGCACTTCAAGTGGCTGCCCAGTTCGATACACCAGCGCCCAAGGGTATTTCACTATCGCCGGTGCGCCGGAATATCCTGCATTCGTCCAAGAATCTGCTAATGAGACGAAGTGCCCCACGGACGGCCAAAAGCTCCACATTCGTGAACATAGGCAAGACGAGAAGGGCAGAACGTGGTGCTGTGGCATCGAAGGATGCAATCACACTTTCGTTGATTTGCCCGGCGAGTGGCGGTAGTTCTTTGCTGCCGATTGTCCTGATTCACCGGGTCCCGAAGCACCCACATGTCTTTCCGACATCGGAAGGAAGGTGGTCGCGGACGCTTGACGTTGGCACGCAACCAGGCTCAGCCTCACAGCTAACCCGCCGCGCCTACGGCGCTGGCTCATCTGAGGCGCGTGGCGTGTGGGGCGCAACCCAAACGGGTACGATATATCGTGCCCCTACGAGAGAGCTTTCGCAGCGTTACTTTGTACTGCGTCGTGGCGGACACGGTAGGCGAGCCAGGCGACCGTTACAAGCATTCCGATCCAGCCGAGGTCGCGGGTCGCGGCGCCGATGGCATGGTCATGCTGTAGGAGTCCCCATTGACCGAACAGCGTCCCCCAGTCGTGTTCTCCCCCGCCGACCAGCGGCAGAGCTTGATCGCTTGCATCCGCCATATACGCTCCGATATAAGGGAGATTTTCAAAGAACCAGAACCCGCAGAAGGCGAATCCCGTCGTTTCTCGCTGGAAAAAGAAATATGTCGCGCAAAGGAGCGGCACGATCAATTCGCCGAGCGTGCCGCCGAGGATCATCAGCGTTTCACCAAACCAACTGAAGAAAAAATGGCCTCCTTCGTGAATGATCAAGTTGGCGTAATCAAGAAACAGAAACCCGCTGCGATTCCTGGCGGCATACAGAAGAAATAAGCCGTAAAAGCACAGCCAACCGATTCCTACAAAACGCGAAACCGGTTTCCACGGGCCAAAGCGGTCGGTGAGATACTCCACAACGACAGCCTAACAAGCCAGGCTCCAACCAGAAAGACGTTCCGCGCCGCCTGTGGCTAAGGATTCAGCATCTCTTTGCCATCCCCTCTCACTCTTCTGGCACAATAACGTCTAATCAGGGCGTGGGCGCTCTACGGTATTCCTTCCTCCGTCTCCCCCATGGAGGTGACACATGTCTTTCGTAACGATGATCAGCGAAGTGGAAGCAACTCCGCAGTTGAAGCCGCTGTATGAGGAATTGAAGGGTGCCTGGAACTTCGTCCCCAACTTCTGGCTCGCTCAGGGGCACCGACCGGATTTGATCCGCGCGCAAAAAGATTTCTATGACGGTGTATTCAAGACGGGTGTGCTGCCCCAGGCGCTCAAGGAACAGATCGGCCTGGTCGTTGCCGGGATCAATACTTCCTCTTACTGCATCGCGATTCACATGGAAATTTTGCGAAATTTGGGAATCGAAAAGCCCATTGCCAGAAAATTAGCCACCGACTGGGAACATGCCCCGGTCGAGCCAAAGGTGATGGAGCTTTTTCGCTTCGCTGCGAAACTCACGAAGAATCCCGGGGAGATGACGAAAGCAGATGTGGACACTTTGCGAAAGGCCGGCTGGGACGATGGGGCAATTTACGAAACTGTTTTGACGGCTTCGGTGATGGGGCTATTTAACCGTATTTCCCTAGGCCTCGGCCTCGTGGCGGATTTCTGACAGCGTGCTCTTAGCACTCGGCGTGCCTGCTATCGCGAGCTCGCTAGAGTCTTCGAGTCTCCGTTCACCGCGGCCAGCGCTTCGTATGCCGCGCCCAGCAGCGGCGCCGATTCGTTCAAGATCACCGAGACGGGAATATTATTCAGCAAGCTCTCAAATTTCCATTTGTCCTTGAACGCGTGAAAGAACGCTCCATCCTTGATTTTCTCGAGGATTTTCACTGCAATCCCGCCGGCTACGTAGACGCCTCCCAACGCGAGTACTTTCAGCGCAAGATTCCCCGCCTCCGATCCGTAAATAGCCGTCCACAGGTCCAAAGTGTCCGAACAAATGCGGCAGGTTTTCGCCAGGCCTTGGCGCGTTATCTCCGGGGCCGGGTCGGCATCCGGGTCTTCGAACGAGGGATGCCTCACGTCTGGAGCGAGGAATTCGTGGATGGTGCGGAAGCCCCGGCCGGATAAAATGAGCTCCCCGCTGACTTGCGGGTACCGGCGGCGCATGAAGCGCAGCAGTTCAATTTGCTGCTCGTCATGGGGCGCAAAGTCGGAATGCCCGCCCTCGGACGCGACGACCCGATAACGCGCGCCATCCCACACCAAAATCGATTGTCCAAGCCCCGTCCCGGCTGCAAGAAGCGCTCGCGTGCCGCCGGCTTCGGCCTTGCCTTGATTCAAGACGCAGAATTCTTCACGTCCCAAATGCTCAATGCTATGGCCGGTCGCGCCAAGATCATTCAAGAGCACGATTCTGGGCACACTAATCGCTTTCGATAGAACTTCCGCATCGACTGTCCACGGAAGATTTGTGGCCCTAACGCGATTGTCAATCACCGGCCCGGCGATACCGAAGCCCGCCGCCAAAATTCCATCCGAATTCAGATGCGACGCCGCTTGCCTCGAAAATTCCTTCACGATCAGGTCGAACTGCGCAAAATCCTTGCTGGGGAATCTCTGCTTAAAAACGGGCGTGAGGTTTCCATCGCGCTCGGAGAAGAGCGCAAGGTTGCACTTTGTCCCGCCCACGTCGCCCGCCAGGATCACCTATTCCCCCCCCTTGGAATTTGCCGCAAACGCTTGCCTAGGGCACGCACCACTCGTTACCGTCCTGTTGCAGGAGAAGATCGGATTCACGCGGACCCCAGCTCCCTGCAGCGTATTGCGGGACTGCCGCGCTCTTCGCCGCCGTCCAAACTTCCAGAATGGGATCGATCAGTGCCCACGCCGCTTCCACGTTATCGCCCCGGTCGAACAGCGTTGCATCTCCTCGAACGCAATCGCTTAGAAGAGTGGCATACGCGCTGTGCGTCGGCTCGCCAAATGCTTCGTGATAGTTGAAATTCATCGTCACGTTGCCAATGCTCATCTCCGTTCCCGGCCGCTTGGCACCGAAGGAAACGGAAATTCCTTCTTCCGGCTGAATATTCAGCACCAGCCGGTTGGGCGCTGCCTCGCGTCCCCGAAAAACAATGTGCGGCGCGCGCCGGAATTGAATCACAATTTCCGTAGTGCGTTTCGCGAGCCGCTTCCCCGTGCGCAGGTAGAATGGCACCCCTGCCCAACGCCAGTTGTCGATCAACACGCGCATCGCGACGAAAGTTTCCGTCCGCGAGTTTGCATCCACTCCCGGCTCCTCGTGATACCCGGGAACCTGTTTGCCGCCAAGCTGACCCTGGGCGTATTGGCCTCGCACCACCGATTTCGCCACCATTCCCAAATCGAAAGGCCGAATCGACTGCAGCACTTTTAGCTTTTCGTTTCGCACCGCCGTGGCATCGAACGTTGTGGGCGGCTCGACTGCCACCAGCGAAGTCAACTGCAGAACGTGGCTTTGAATCATGTCACGCAGGGCGCCCGCCTTTTCGTAAAACCCTCCCCGCCGCTCGACTCCCAGAGTTTCCGCCGCGGTGATTTGGACCTGGTCGACATAGTTCCGGTTCCAGAGCGGTTCGAATATGCCGTTGCCGAATCGTAGCACCAGCAAATTTTGCACCGTGTCCTTGCCGAGATAATGATCTATACGATAGACCTGTTGCTCCTCAAAAGCATTTAAAACGATTTTATTCAGCTCTTTTGCCGATGCCAGGTCCCGGCCAAACGGCTTCTCAATGATAATCCGAACCCATGAATTTTGGGTACTCGGCCGCGCCAACCCCGTCCGGCCCAGTTGTTCGATGATCGCCGCATAGACTTCCGGAGGTGTCGAAAGGTAAAAAAGGCGGTTTCCGCCGAGTTTGTTTGCTGCCTCGATCTCGGCGATTTTCTTCGCCAGGCATCCGTATGACTCCTGGTCTCCATAATCGCCGGAGCAGTAATGCAGATGGGAAGCAAACTCGCTCCAGGCTTTCGGATCAATGGGACCCGCTTCGGAAATGTTCTTGGCAGCGTCTTCCGCCGTGGCGCGAAAGACTTCGTCGGTCATGGGTGTCCGCGCAAATCCCAAGACCGAGTATCGCGGACCCAGGGCTCCGTGCACGGCAAGGTCATACAGCGCGGGGATGACTTTGCGTTTCGCGAGATCACCCGACGCTCCGAACAGGATTACCGAACAGGGCTCTGTCACCTTGCCGTAGCCCCCAGAACCGTTAGTATCTCCAGACATGGTCTCTCCTCAGCAGAAATGCGCGCGGAATTAGAAGGGTTTCCAGCGCAGAAAACTATACCTGAACCCCGTAGTTTCGCAGTTCGGTTCGCAGCTGTTCTGGATCCTGATAGTGGATCACATTCATGCCCAGCCGGTGCGGGCTTTCGAGATTTAGCAGCCGATCGTCGATGAAGATGCACCGCTCGGGCGGACGTTGCGTCACTTCCAGCGCCACCCGAAATATGGTCTCCTCCGGCTTGCGGGATCGCACATAGCACGAACTGAAAAAGACGGCAAAGTCTCGCCGCAATTGAAAAGCTTCGATGCGGTACTGATTCAGCTCCAGCGGTTCATTGTTGATGGCTCCTATGAAGTATTTCCCCGAGCGGGCTGTCGCTGCCAGCACTCCTCGCGGCTCGGGATACTCCTTGGATTGCGCGAACATAAAAGCCGTGAACTCTTCGCGCGTGAAGTGGCGCGGACGGTAAAAGAGTGTGCGATCCAGGTATTCATTCAGGCTGATCAGGCCCGAATCGAATGCCGGAAAAGTAAGATCGTGCCGGTCCTGGAAATCGTCCCAGTCCAGATTAAATGCATCGGCTGCTTCGCGGCGCGATTTGCGGTCCCAGCCATTTGTGAGGATGACTCCCCCAATGTCCCAGAACAATGTTGTGATTTCGGCCACGACCGCGAGACCTCCATCTACCCGGCTCTCTCTTTTCCCTTCCACCCCTCGGACAAAGTGCAAGCGGAAGATCAGTCTATCGCGACGCGTTGTAATTTGAGAAATCGTCTCAGGGGTCGCGGCTCGGGAATTCCGAAACGCTGCGCAAGACCTCTTCCGCTAGGAAATTTCCCCAACTTGCAGTAAGGTGAAATTGCTGTCCTTTTCGAGGAGAGAACAATGGCGAACGATTCTTGCGGTCCCGCGCCCGCGGCAAACGAGCCGGCCAAGCCGGGTACCCGCATGGTCCATTGCGTAAAATTTGGAAAAGACATGCCCGGGCTCGAGCGCATCCCCTGGACCGGTGAACTCGGCAAGCGCGTCTTCGAAAATGTCTCGAAAGAGGCTTGGAAGCTGTGGCTCGAACACTCGAAGATGATCATGAATGAATACCGTTTGAACCCGCTCGATCCGAACTCCCAGAAGATCATGACCGAGCAGATGGAACAGTTTTTCTTCGGAGAGGGCGCCAAACTCCCGGAGGGTTACGTCCCGCCAAAGGCTAAGGCCTGAACTAAATCACTTCTCCGCAAGCCTTCACGGCTAGCCTTCCCCCATCGCCGTGCGCCGCGTGACGGAATGTTCCACAGGCAGGCGCGGCGTTAGCGCAAATTTTAATTTGGCATGCCCTTCGCGTAACGCCTCTTCCACCTGCGCTGGTTCGTCCGCCCGAGCGAAGAGGAAGCCCAGGTAGCTCGATCCTTCCGGCCAGGCCGCGATGTAGTCGTGCAACCTCGCGGTGATTTCTAACCCTGTGATTCCTGGAGTGGCGCGCGCCGCATCCTCGCCTTCCACTTTTTCTAATACTCCGCTGCTAGGCACGGGGATCATCATTACGCCCGACGAGGATTCCTCTCGCGGGCAATCGCCACCGGGAAGTTCCAGCGCATGCCGCAGGAGCAACTCTTCCAGCCCAATCGTCGCGTCGCTAGCGTCCTCTTGGAAGCGCAGCGCCCGCGCACACAGCCCGCCGATCGGGCGCGGCGCCACTTCGAGCGGCCACACCCCTTCGTCATTGACGCGAAATTCGGCGTGAATTGGCCCATGCGATAACCCCAGCGCTTGGACGGCGTTCCTCGCGCGCGCTTCGACCGCCTTCTGTTGTTCTTGAGGCAACCTTGACGGTGTGACGTAAATCGTTTCCTCGAAGTACGGCCCTTCGAGCGGCTCCGGTTTATCAAAGATGGCTAAAATTCTCAGCGCTCCGTCCGTGAGCAGCCCCTCTACCGCAACTTCCCTTCCAGGGAGATAGCCTTCGACAAGCATTTGATCCAGGTTTGCTTCCCGCGTCGCTCGAATCTCAACGGAATCGAGCAATCTTCGGAGACGGTTTGCTCCCGCGAGAAACTCCTCCCGATTGTTCGTGCGCACAACTCCCTGGCTTGCCGAGAGTGACAGGGGTTTCAAGACACAGGGATACGAGATTCCCAGCAACGCGGGCTCCGGGGTGGGATTCAACGAAATCGCGCGAAACCATGGTACCGGCAGCCCCGCATCCCGAAAGACTTCCCGGGTTCTCAGCTTGCTTCGACAGGCCTCCACGGCTGCGGGGTGGTTGTAATGGATTCCCAATCCGCGAGCCGCATACGCTGCGGCTACAGCCGGCCGGTCGCCCAGCGCGAGTATTCCGACAACTTGTTGCGTTCGCTGCGATTCGACGACGGCATGTGCCGCGGATTCCGGTGATTCGAATCGGACTCCTACAGCCCGGTCGCCCCAGGGGTCGTCCAATTGATGGCATCGGTCGGTGACAAAAACGAGTTCGACTCCGAGCCCCCTCGCAGCTTCGTCAAAGCTGCGCGTCTGGTATCCGAGTTTGCTCGCAAACAACAACACTCGTTTTCGGCGTTCATTCATTCGAGAACCAATCGCCTCATCTCGATCAGACAAATCCATCGGTAGCCACCATCACCTCTGGCCGCGCCTTAGCAATGCCACCGATCGAAACGAATTGATCCTTTGTCGGCTCCGCGCAGCAGTACCACGGCTCGCTCAGGAAAGGCACCGCAGTGCTCGCGCGATGTGAAGGCAAAACCCTGGGAGCCTCGATTCCCGCCGCGACGTGCGCTGCCTTCCAGATTCGTTCGAACACTTCCGGGCGCAACTCCCTTTTTCGATCTCCCTCGGACGCAATCGCTTGCACCATCTCACTCAGCCCATCCAGGCGCGCGTCAACATTTTTCCAAGGGTACACCAGCGATTGCGCGTCGAACGGCCCGACTAAGCCACGCACTTCCTCCAGCTCCAATAGTCGCGAACCTTCGGGAATTAGCAAACGAATCCCCAGTTGAATGGGCGCAACGTTCTCCACGAGCGCCTCCGCCTCCAGCACCCGCAGCAAATCCAGGTACGACTCCATCGTCGTCCATGGGCTAAACGGAACAAATGTCGGATGAAGGGTGAGACCCAGTTCGCGGAACTTTCGAACCACGTGAAGGAAGTCCTCGCGTGCGTGCCCCTTATCGAGCTTCTCAAGCACGACATCGTCTACCGACTCAACGGCGCTGATCACGAACAAACATCCCGTTTCTTTCAGCTTGGGCAAATGCTGTTCGTACTTCCGCAGGTGCTCGATCTTGATCGTGGCATCGTAAGTGACTTCCGGAAATTCCCGATGAAATGCCTCCACAAGCTCCAGCGCATGACGAATCCCGTTGAAAAAATCAGGATCGCCAAGAGAAATATGCTGCGCGCCTGCGGAAATTTGCCTCCGGATGTCCTCCAGGACCACTTCCCTGCTCACGATTCGAAACACGCCTTTGTACACCGGCACAATCGGACAGTGCCGGCACAGGTGCTTGCAGCCCCGGCTCGCTTCCGTCGAGCCTACAATCCGGTAACCACCGCCCGGAATCACCAGATGCGCATACTTTTCCAGGCCCGGCATCCCCGAACGATCCGGAACTTCAAACGAGAGCCGATCGAGCGATATCTGCGGTTCGATTTGCCTCAGATCCGCATTCCTGCCAGCCCCGGCGAGCCGATCCGTCAATCGCGCCAGCGCGTCTTCAAATTCGCCGCCGAGTATCGTCGACACCCCCAGCGACCTCAGATACTCCGCATTCATGGGCGCATACAGGCCATAGCAGCACAGATGCCCGCCTGGATTCCGCTCTCGCAGCGCGGGAATGAGCTGCGCCGCAAGCCGCGTTGCCGTGTGCATCGGCAAATACAATGCAATCAACTCAGCCGCCGCGATCGCGGGTTCATCCAGTGACTGCCGCGCCAAATCAAGGCACACGACCTTGTGCCCGCGCTTGCGCAGCCACGCCGCCGGCGACGCCAACCCAAACGGCTGCCGTCCCAATTCATACGTCGATATCAGAACTACGTTCATCTGTGCTAAGTATAGCTGGCCCGCGCCCGGATTCGATTTCGGTTATCATAGGAGGTTAGCGAACTCTCCGAAAGGAAGTCGAGAATGCCCTTGACCGCAGCGAATACTTTCGGCACTCGTGACAAGCTGAATGTCGGTGCCCAGACCTTTGAAATTCACCGCCTGGAAACTCTCGAGAAGCAAAACCTCTGTAGCCCGGCGAAGCTTCCCTTTTCGCTGCGCATTCTCCTCGAAAATCTCCTCCGCAATGAGGACAATCATTTCGTCCGCGCCGATGACATTCGCGCCCTCGCCGCCTGGAAGCCCGGCGCTCCGCAAAAAGAAATCGCTTTTATGCCCGCGCGCGTTCTGCTCCAGGATTTTACCGGCGTTCCCGCCGTCGTTGATCTCGCCACCATGCGCGAAGCGGTCACTCACATGGGCGGGAATCCCAAGCGCATCAATCCTCTTTTCCCCGCCGAGCTGGTGATCGATCACTCCGTCCAGGTGGACAGTTTCGGCAGCGACAACGCTTTTGGTCTCAACGCGGAACTAGAATTCCAGCGCAACGTCGAGCGGTACGCCTTTCTCCGCTGGGGGCAAACCGCTTTTCAAAATTTCAAAGTCGTCCCGCCCGACACCGGCATCTGCCATCAGGTGAATCTCGAATATCTAGCGCGCGTTGTTTGCGCGGTGCCTTCCGGCAACAAAGTCGAGGCCTATCCCGATTCCGTCGTAGGCACCGATTCCCACACCACCATGGTAAATGCTCTCGGCGTTTTCGGCTGGGGCGTCGGCGGCATCGAAGCCGAAGCCGCCATGCTCGGCCAGCCGTCATCCATGCTTGTCCCGGAAGTCGTGGGGTTCCGTCTCCACGGCTGCCTCCCCGGAGGCGCCACCGCAACGGATCTCGTTCTCACCGTCACCGAGATGCTGCGCAAAAAAGGTGTCGTCGGCAAATTTGTGGAATTTTACGGCAGCGGTCTTTCCAGCCTCAGCGTTCCCGACCGCGCCACCATCGCCAACATGGCTCCCGAGTATGGCGCCACGATGGGCTTCTTTCCCGTCGACGCCGAGACTCTTGCTTATTTGCAATTCACCGCGCGATCTCACGAACAGATCGCTCTCGTCGAAGCCTATTGCAAGGAGCAATCCCTCTTCCGCACCGACTCCACTCCGGAACCTGCCTTCAGCGATAAGCTTGAACTCGACCTCGGCACCATCGAACCCACACTCGCCGGCCCGAAGCGCCCTCAGGACCGCGTCTCTCTCAGCCGCGCAAAAGCTTCCTTCACAAAAGTTGTCGAAGGCACTCCCGACAAACACATCGCCGTGCGCAACAATGGCGATTCCTTCGACCTCTCGAGCGGCGCCGTGGTGATCGCGGCCATCACCAGTTGTACCAACACCTCGAATCCCTCTTTGATGCTCGGCGCGGGCCTCCTCGCGAAAAAAGCCGTCGAGCGCGGCCTGCACGTGAAGCCCTGGGTAAAAACCAGCTTCGCGCCCGGCTCGAAAGTCGTTACAGATTACCTCAACGTTTCCGGCCTCATGCCTTATCTCGAAGAACTGAAATTCCATCTCGTTGGTTATGGCTGCACGACATGCATCGGCAACAGCGGCCCGCTCTCCGAACCCATCGGCGCGGCGATCAAAGATAATAATCTCGTCGCTGTCGCTGTCCTCAGCGGCAACCGCAATTTTGAGGGCCGCATTCATCCTCTGGTCCGCGCAAATTATCTTGCGTCACCGCCGCTCGTCGTTGCTTACGCCCTCGCCGGGCGCATGGATCTCGACCTCACCACCGAAGCCCTAGGGAAAGATACTGCGGGCAAACCCGTGTTTCTCCGCGACATTTGGCCTACGCCGCAGGAAGTCGAATCGACGGTGCGCGCCTTTGTCTCCCGCGAGATGTATCGCAAGGAATACAGCGAAATCTATGAAGGCGACGCCCACTGGAAATCTATGCCCGTGCCCGCGGGCGATCTCTACAAGTGGGACCCAAAGTCGACTTACATCAAATTGCCGCCGTATTTTGAAAACATGCCGAAAAATCCGCCGGCCCTTGCTGATGTTCACGGGGCCCGCGTCCTCGCGATTCTCGGGGACAGTGTAACCACCGACCACATCTCTCCCGCCGGCTCCATTCCTGTGGACTCACCCGCGGGAAAATACCTCATCGCCAACGGCGTCAAGCCCCACGAATTCAATTCCTACGGCGCGCGCCGCGGCAATCATGAAGTGATGGTGCGCGGAACTTTTGGGAATATCCGCCTTCGCAACCAGCTCGCTCCTGGCACCGAAGGCGGCTGGACACTTTTCATCCCCAGCGCCGAGAAAATGTCCATTTACGACGCGGCCGTCCGCTACCGCGAAGCCGGGGTCCCCCTCATCGTCATTGCGGGGAAGGAATATGGGTCGGGTTCTTCGCGCGATTGGGCTGCCAAGGGCACTCGGCTACTTGGTGTGCGCGCGGTCATCGCGGAAAGTTACGAACGCATCCACCGCAGCAACCTCGTCGGCATGGGCGTGATACCGCTCGAATTCAAGCCCGGCGAAACTCGCGAATCTCTCGGGCTAACCGGTCACGAGGTTTTCGAGATCGAAGGCATCGCGTCGCTCGCTCCCCGCAAGGAGGTCACCGTCCGCGCGAAATCCGACGACGCCAAAACGAAAACATTCTCCGTCATCGCCCGCGCCGATACTCCGGAAGAGGTCTCCTACTATCGCCACGGCGGCATCCTGCAGTACGTCCTCCGCCAAATGCTTTGATCTCAATATCACAGCACGAGACTGAATTATTCTTGTAGGGGCGCAGCACCGCTGCGCCCTGGCCTGGCGAGATCCCCCATTTGCGATGCCTTTGGCCCTCACTCCCGCCCCTGCTTCTTCTGCGCCAACACCAGCCCTCGCGGTGTCGGCAGCAGCAGCACCGACAGCAAACCTTCTCTCTCGAGCTTCAACGCCGCCTCTCGTACGATTTTCATTGCCGAGCTCGCATCGTGCATCACAATCAATCCATGCGGATTCATCTGGGGAAGGAACCTCCGCACCTCCTGCTCCCGCAGCGGCGCGTCACTGTCGCAAAAAAGCAAATCAATCCGTCCCTCGACTTTCATCTCCAGGCTCGACTCATTCCGCGCCTCGATCCATTTCTCGAGTCCCGATGCCGCAAACCGCTCCTTCGCCTTCGTAAAAACTTTCTCGTCGTACTCGCAGGAGATGACCCTTCCGAATCCGTTGGCCTGCAATCCTTCCGCGATGTGCAGCGTGCTCAACCCCGAAAATGTCCCCGTCTCCACCACGAGCTCGGGTTTCAGCGTCGTTACCAGAGCCTTCAAAAAATCTAGCACTTCTGCCTCCGCGCTCATCGAATCGTACATGTGCCATCTCTCCGGGTGAGGACACTCGGGCGTCGCGCGGTGATACTCCGCCTGCAAAACATCGCCGCGTGCGGAAATGTGCTCGACGATCCGGTGTTCTTTCTTCAGCGCGTGGAATGTGCTTTTAATACGCCAAAGTAACACCGCGCCAACAAGGATGGAAGCAACGCTCGCGGCTTGCGCGTTCGAGAGCCCGAAAAAGGATCGCGGATTAATGCGAATGAACTCGATCAGAAAGCGCGCCACTCCCGTCAATAACAAGTAATTGCAGAAAATTTCGCCTTTCGCCTTGGGGCCGCGTGTCGCTTTGATCCCCATGTGCCACAAGAATCCCGCAATCGCCAGCCAGATTATGAACTCATAGAGCGGCGTCGGATGCACCCGCTCGGTCGTCGGCACGAGCCCGTTCGGGAAACTCATCCCCCAGGGAAGCTTCGTCGGCATCCCGTAGTCGCCGTCACCCGAAAGAAAGCAGCCAATGCGCCCGATCGCATAGCCCGCCGCTCCCGCGGGTGAACAGGCATCCAGAAATTCGAGCAGCGGAATCTTCGCTCTTCGTGCCAGCACAACCAGTGCCGCGAATCCTCCGAGGAACCCGCCAAACCAAGCAAACCCCACACGGCTGAAAATATACGGCCAGGGATCGGCAAAAAATTCCGTCGGACTCTCGAGCACATGATATAGACGCGCTCCAACGATTCCCGCCAGGCCCGCAACCCCGATGATCATGAAAGCGTCTGCCGGAAGTTTGCGCCGTTTGAAATCGGCGTCCAGGATGTACGCCGCGCAAAGAAGCCCAGTCGCGACCATCAATCCGAACGTCGGTAGCGTCAGCGGTCCTAGATGCAAGTAAGGAATCATGTCGCCGTTTCAGTTTTTGCCCTCGAAAGTATACACGACACCCCAGAGAACCCCGCCGCACGCCCCTTACCCTGGGCTTGCTTTACAAACTGTTCGCAGCCTTGTTCTCGCCTTCAAATTGCAATATGTTCGTAACAGTCCAGACTTCTTTTTCACCGCTATTTTTGACAACGCGTTCACATCTCTCTAACACAAGCCCCTTACAACCATGTCCGTGGGGAAACTCCCTGCTGCGCGTCGGGTCCTGTCCCCGGCCACTGATGCGTTGAGTTACAGCTCATTCGATTTTTTGAAATCTAAGGAGAACTCATTTATGCACCTTTGGTTTAAGAGGGTACTGGCGGTCTTGGCCACCTGCGCCCTGACGTTATTGCCCGTGACTCCCGCATTCGCGGACCAAAATGATTTCCCGACCAAGACGCCCATCAAGCATCTGGTCGTCATCTTTCAGGAAAACGTTTCTTTCGACCATTATTTCGCCACGTATCCTTTTGCCAAAAACCCCCCGGGGGAACCCGGGTTCCACGCCAAACCGAATACCCCCACGGTGAACAATTTGTTGCCTTCCGCGTTGCACACCAACAATCCCAACCTGAACACGGCCAACGGCACTGGCGCTTCAAATCCGTTTCGCCTGGACCGCTCGCAAGCTGCGACGACGGATCAGGACCATGGCTATACGGATGAACAGAAGGCATTTCATGGCGGTCTGATGGATCTCTTTCCATTGTTGGGAACCGCAGGACCACCGCCGAACCCTCCACCCGGAGTTGTCGGGACTTCGGGCATCGTGATGGGCTGGTTTGACGGCAACACCGTCACCGCGATGTGGAACTATGCCCAGCACTTTGCCATGAGCGACAATTCTTGGGGCACAACGTTTGGTCCTTCCACGCCCGGTGCGCTCAACCTGATCTCCGGTCAAACGAATGGCGCCACCCAGGTGAGCCCAGACGCAGCCTCATTCGCTGTTGTTAGCGACGGCAATGGCGGGCAAACCGTGATTGACGACGCTGACCCACTCGGCGACGTTTGCTCCGGAACTGCAGTGGTGCAAATGACCGGCAAGAATATCGGCGACCTATTGAACTCGGCTGGAGTAACGTGGGGCTTTTTCGAAGGTGGTTTTGATCTGACCGCCAAGAATGCCAACGGCACGACCGGTTGCAACCGCAGCACGAAATCAGCGGTGACTGGTGTAACCAAGAAAGACTATATTGCGCACCATCAGCCCTTTCAGTATTACGCCTCCACAGCGAACCCCACGCACGTCCGGCCAGCCTCCACCGCCGAGGTCGGGCACAACGGGGCGGCCAACCACCAGTACGACCTCAACGACTTCTTCGCCGGGGTGAAGGCCGGTAATTTTCCAGCTGTGAGCTACCTGAAAGCCTCTGGCTTCCAGGACGGCCACGCCGGTTATTCCGATCCTCTCGACGAGCAGATCTTCCTGGTCAACACCATTAACTTCCTGGAGCGCACCCCCGAATGGAACGAGACCGCGGTGGTTATCGCTTGGGACGACTCCGACGGCTGGTACGACCACCAGATGGGGCCGATCATCAACACGTCGGCAACTTCCGCGGACGCTCTCAACGGTCCAGGTTCTTGCGGAGATGGCACGCGGGCGTTACCCGGTGTCGATCCCTCGACTACCCACGCGCAAGGACGCTGCGGTCTCGGCCCGCGTCTTCCACTGAACGTCATCTCTCCGTTCGCGCGGAAGAACTTCGTCGACGAGACCACCACTGACCAGAGCTCCATCCTGCGGTTTGTCGAGGACAACTGGCTCGGCGGCGAACGTATTCAGGGTTCGTTCGATGCCCTCGCGGGAACGATCGAGAACATGTTCCAGTTCGATGGGCCGCGTTCTGGCAGAGTGTTCCTCGACCCGAACACCGGAGAGGTCGTAGACAGAGACGACGACTAACGACAAACTTCTGCAAACGTCGCGCCCCGCTGTGGCGTCTGCGGAAAAACATTCAACAAACCCGCCACGAGCTCTTGCTCGTGGCGGGTTCTTGTTTTGCACGAATGCGAAGACAACCCCGCCAACGAAGCGCACATCTCTCCACTCATCCTTCGGGTGCGAGGGATTCATGGTCGAGCGTTGGCTTATCGCCGCCGGTGCAGGCGGTCTCTTATTTGTGTGCTTAGCGCGGGCCGCTCCGCAACTCGACACTTCCCCTGCGGACTCCGTTATTCTCACCTCATTTCCTGGAAACTCGGTTCCTCTTATCCAGGAAATTAGTTTCGATGGCCTGCTTCGCATCTCTCCCGCCGCGCTTCGCCCAAAAATCTCGTCGCGCGAAGGCCAGCCTCTCGATACGCGAAACGTGGACGCCGATCTGCGCGCTCTTGCGCGGCTCGGCTGGTTTGGTGATATCTCAGTCGAATCGCAAACTCTTACCGACGCAAGTGGACCTTCAGACAAAACGCAGCCCCATCTTCGTCTCATCTTTCATCTTGACGAACAACCCTATCTCACGGGGCTCATATTTTCCGGTTCGAAACTTCTCTCCTCCGCCCAAATCGAAAAACTACTCTCCGAGACTCACCGGACTCCACGCGCGGGCGAGCCTGCCGATCCCGTCGCGCTCCAACGCATAGCGCTGGCCATTCAATCCTCGCTCGCGGAATTGGCTCATCCGCAATCGCGCGTTGAAATCCACGGCGAAGAATCCGCGAATCACACCGTCCGCGTTCGCTTCGAAATCAATGACGGTCCCCATCTCCCCGTAGGCGCAATTCGCTTCGAAGGACAAGCCGCCTTTTCCACAAAATCATTGCGCCGCCAAATGCGGCGAATCGCGCCCACTTCTCTCTTCGCGGGGCTGCGTGGGAAAAATGCTTTCACGCGAGAAGCTTTCGAAGACGACCGCGAGCGCCTCCTCGCTTATTGCCATGATCACGGTTACCCCGAGGCCCGCATTGGTGGCGCCAAGATTTCCTGGGACGAAAAAGTTTCTCTTCATTTGCTTCCCTGGCCGCACCGTTCCACCGCAACCCACCTCTCCCTCGTGATTCCCGTCCAACCCGGTCCTCGCTACGTCCTTGCATCCCTTCACGCCTCTCCAACACTGCTTGCAGCGAGCGGCTCGCGCGTGCGAAAGCTCCAGTCAATTTTGCGGACCGAAACTGGGAAGCCATACTCCGCCCAAACGATCGAAGACTTTCGACGCGCTTGGCAGGCGATCCTCCAGCCGAAAACCGACAACACAATTTCTCCCGCATATCGCAGCTTGGAAACGACTCGAGCATTCAACACCGATGATCGCACCGTCGAAATCGCTTTTGGCATATCCGATACGCCGCCCATCCTCGTCCGCCGCCTCGAAATCCAGGGCCTTCATCGCTTCAACGACCGTTTCGTTCGTCGGCGCATTCCTCTACAAGAAGGACGCCCTCTCGATAACCACGCCCTCGAGACCGGCTTGGCGAGATTGACTCGCACCGGTTACTTCCGCCCCGTTCGCAAGGAAGATATTCACGTTCAGATCGATGAAGCAGCTCACACCGCCGATGTAATCATTCACCTCCAGGAAATCGGTCAGCAGCGCACGTCTTTTTCCGGATCTCACGGCCAGTTCGGCAGCACGCTGGGCCTCGCTTACACCGTTTTCGATCTCTTCCAGCGTGATGAATTGCTTGCCTCCCAAATCGACGCCGGCCCCGAGAGTCTCCAACTCATGCTCGGACTGGCCAAGCAGGGTTTCCTCGGCTCCCGCGGCTCGCTCGCGCTCTCTGTCTTCAACAATGTCTTGCGCCCGCGCTTCACGAGCAGTGTCAAAGGTCCTTTCTTCACTTCTGAAACGGAAGGGCTGAACCTGGGCTGGACGTACGCGGTCACGAACACCGATTCGCTCGGAATCAATTACGGCTTGTCGCGTTCGAATTCCGACTATTCTCTGCAGCTCCCCGCAAAGCTCACCGGTGTAACTGCAAGCGATATTCGCGCGCACACTTCGAGTCACTCGCTTGGCCTCGACTGGGCTCGCGACTCCGGGAGCCAACAATTCACTTTCGCAAATTCTTTTTCCGGCTCCTGGCTCGGCGGCAACGAAAGCTTTCTCCGCTCCTCCGAGGAATACGCTCGCCTGGTCCCCGATCCTCTCTTCAGCCGACAAAACGCCTTTGCGTTTCGCACTTCTCTTGGCGGGGCTGGCAGTTTTCACGGTGACATGCCGCTTTACGCGCGGCTTTTCCCCGGCGACAACCAGGTACGCGGACTCCATGCGGGTGAACTCGGGCCTTACGCCGTCCTCCCCTCTACCTCTTCGACGGGAACTACGCAGTTCTCCGCCGCGCCCGCCGGAGCAAATCTCTTTGCCGCCGCGAATCTCGAGTACCGCCTCCCGCTTTCCAGCGGCACGCAGGCCTCCGCCTTTTTTGACTTTGGCTCTGGGTGGCTTCTTCCCAATTGGCTCGGGTCCACTCGGCCCGTGCTCCTCGCTGCAACCAACGGCATCCTGCATGGCTCGACTGGACTCCAGATCCAATGGACTGTTCCCGGAATCCAGGTTCCCGTGCGCGCATATTACGCCGTGAACGTCTTACGGCTGAACCGTTTCTTGAAATTGCCCGACGGCACTCTTTTTCACGCGCACAACCCGCGTTCCGGCTTCGGCTGGGCGCTCGGCACACTGTTCTGAACTACTTCGCTGTATTACACTCCTTCCTCGTATGAAGCATTCCAAGCTCCTGAAGGAAGCCTCTCATCTCGCTCGGCCTTTTTGCATCGAGCACGGAGATAAATTCCGTCTAAAAGACTATGACCCCGCCGGCACCCATGGCGTGAAATCCAAACAGCAGGCCCTGGGAATTCTCGAGCGCGGTACCGAAGCCCTCAAACACATGCAGGAAAAGCTTTATGCGCAAGACCGTTGGGCCTTGCTCCTGATTTTTCAAGCGATGGACGCCGCGGGAAAAGATGGCGTCATCAAGCACGTCATGTCCGGCGTAGACCCGCAAGGCTGTGAGGTCCACTCCTTCAAAGCTCCGAGCAACGAAGAGCTCAACCATGATTACCTCTGGCGTTCGACCAAATGTATTCCCGAGCGCGGCAAAATCGACATCTTCAACCGATCTTATTACGAGGAAGTTTTGGTTGTCCGCGTCCACCCCGAATTGTTGAAGGGGCAAAAGCTGCCCGAACGCCTCGTCACAAAACAAATTTGGGCGGAACGCTACGAAGACATTAACGCCTATGAGCGGTATCTGTCCCGCAATGGCGTGGTCATCCGGAAATTTTTCCTCCACGTCTCGAAGAAGGAACAGAGAAAGCGCTTCCTCGAGCGCATCGAGGACTGGCGCAAAAATTGGAAGTTTTCCATGGCGGACGCCAAGGAACGCGCCTTTTGGAAAGACTACCAGCAAGCCTACGAAACGATGCTCCAGAAAACCGCCTCTCCGCATGCGCCCTGGTACGTGGTTCCCGCCGATAATAAGTGGTTCACGCGCTTGGTTGTGTCCTCCGCGATTATCGACGCGCTGCACAGTCTGGACCTGGCTTTCCCCGTGGTGGACAAAGCCAAAAAGAAAGAACTCCAGGCCGCGCGCGAAACCCTGCTTCGCGGCGAGGACTAATCAGTGCTGGGCTCCTCGCTTCGAAACCCAGAGGGCCGGCTCTGTCGATCATGGCCTCGCGAGAGGTCTCGGCATACCGGATCAAAGACGCAGATGGAAATTTTGCGCTTGGAATTCGAATTGGGCTTTACTTTTTTGGGTTGCCGAGTGATTCAAGCGGGGGGATTGAAACAGGCATGGTCAAAGCGCGTTCGGGGAGTTGTTTGCCGCGCTGGATGGCGTCCGCGAACATTTCCATGGCCTGGCCGGCGTTTGGCGGGACAAAAATGGTTGCCGACAGCAAGCCGCTGCGCACCCAGGACTGGCCAGTCTTTGGCAAGCCGTCGCATCCTGTGAAAGGCAACTTCAACAATCGCTCCCGCTCGGACTCGTTGGTGATCTCCTGGAACGCTTTGCGCGCGCCAAGCGCCATGGAATCATCCTGAGCGCCAATTAAATCCACGACGAAATTTTTTGAGGTCATGAGTTTCAGCCAGGAGCGCACAGCGCGAAGCGAGCTCTCCTCGGTCCACTGAGCCCGGAGCATGGTGCATTGGATGTTGGCTGGCTTGGTCTCCTGCATGCCGGCGGTGCGATCTTTGGCGGCGGAATTATCCGAGGGCCCCTGAATGTAGAGGACCGCTCCCCCTTTGGGCAAGAAAGCGCCAAATTGGCGGCCCTGGATGCGGCCGATTTCGACGTGGTCAGAGCTCACAGCAAAAACAGGAACAGCGGAGGACTGGCGAAGTTCGGCGATGTAACTTGCTTCGCGGTTGAGCACCGCCCAACCAATTTTCGCACTGACACCGGCGCGGGCCACCTGCGGCAGGGCAGTTCCGCCCACGGGTTCGAACACGATGGCGTCGGGACGCGAATCGTCGGAGGATTGGATCCTTTTCAGGATTTGAGTGCTCTGGGTGATGGCGTCGTTGCCGGCGAAAACAATCTCGGCATCGACGCTGAGTTTTTTTGCGGCCTGCTCTGCGGATTGGGCCTGCTCAATCTGGTAATCGTTCTCGTCAGTTGTAAGGGAAACCAGAATTCGGAGTTTCTTCATCGTACCGCTCAGTCTTGCCAAGCACGAAATGTCTCAACCGCACACTCTGCGCAATGAATCTACCCCAAACGGGACTCCATGAGACATCAAAATTAGTTGCGGTTGACGTGATGCGAAAGCCGCGAGAAGAGGCTACTGTACGCCGCATCGCAAAACTCGGATGAGAGCAAGTGCGCTGGGAGATTCGCAGTCAGCAGAGGGCGTTCCGCATCGAGTACCTAGTGCACAACGGAACGTACGTAAAGTGAGGTTACTTTCGCAGGGGCAGAGTTATTGCTCGCCGTCGAGTAACGTTTATGCAAAAATGCGCGTTCGAATGGCGCGTACGGCGATGAATCCAGTTACTCTGAATGCGACAGCCACACCCTGAGGGAGCCCCCTTCGATGCCCGAGCAAGTGACAAGCTGGCGCCGTGGCTTTTGGAGCCTCATCGCCACGCAATTTCAGGGCGCGTTCAATGAAAACGGGCTGAAGTTTTTCGTCATTTACCTGCTACTCGCAAAAAACCCTACGCAAACCCAGAAAGAAGTCTGGATCCCGCTGGTGGGATTTCTCTTCGCGTTTCCTTTTATTCTGTTTTCGATGACGGGCGGATTTCTCGCCGACCGGTTCAGTAAACGCAGAGTAACCATCTGGACGAAGATCTTCGAAATCTCGGTGATGATCTTCGCTACCTTCGCGTTCACGCACGAAGGCGTCAACCTCTGCTTTGCGGCGATTTTCCTTGCGAGCACGCAAGCGGCAATATTTGGACCCTCGAAGTATGGGCTACTTCCGGAGCTTTTGCCCGAGGAACGCCTATCCTGGGGAAATGGAGTCCTTGAGCTCACGACGTTCATCGGGATCATCGGCGGAACCGTCGGAGGGCCGATTCTCTTCCAGAGATTTCAGGGACGAGAGCTCTATGCGGGGATGATATTCATCGCCTGCTCGGTCACGGGGCTGGTCACAAGCGTAACGATTACGAGAGTCCCTCCGGGCGATGCTGCAAAGAAATTTCCGTTCAACATTTTCAGCGATCTGTGGAGGAACCTGCGCCTCGCCCGCAGCGACCGAACCCTGCATCTAGCCATTGCAGGCAACACATATTTCTTCTTCCTCGGTGCGCTGCTCCAGTTTGTGATCGTGTTCTACGGGCGGGAGGTTCTGCGGCTCGACGAAACACACGGCAGCTATCTTCAAGGGGCAGTGGCAATCGGCATTGGTTTGGGGAGTCTTGCCGCAGGCTATCTGTCGGGCGGAAAGATCGAATATGGATTGATTCCGCTCGGCGCAGTAGGGATGACGATATTCGGATCAGCCCTTTCCGTTCACGGTTTGACGTTCACGAGTGTGCTGCTTCTGCTGGCGGGTCTCGGCTTCGCGGGCGGATTCTTCATCGTTCCCATCAACGCGTTGATTCAGCATCGTCCCAGGGAACATGAGAGGGGTGGCGTCATTGCGCTGGCGAATTTTCTTTCGTTCGTTGGCGTCGGCGCGGCTTCGGCGGTCTATTCGGCCGCAACGCATTACTTACATTTCACGCCGACCTCGTTTTTTTTCTGGACCTCCGGACTGACTCTGATTGCCGCGATCTACACCCTGATTCTTCTGCCCGACGCGCTGTTGCGAATGTTCCTATGGTTCGCGACGCACACGCTGTACCGGATGGATATACAAGGACGGGAGCATGTTCCCGCACGCGGCGGGGCGCTGCTCACGCCGAACCACGGCTCGATCGCGGACGCAGCGCTGGTGATCGCCTCGACGGATCGGCCAGTGCGGTTTCTGATGTTCAAGGAATCGTATGAGCACCCGCTGGTCAAGCCGTTCGCAAAAATCCTTGGCGTGATTCCGATCTCCTCGCAGCAGCGGCCGCGCGAAATGATTCATTCACTGCGTGAAGCGACCGAAGCGCTGCGCAATGGCGAGCTGGTGTGCATTTTCCCGGAAGGGCAGATGACACGCATCGGACAGATGCTTCCCTTCCGCCGGGGAATGGAACGCATCATGAAGGGCGTGGATGCGCCGATCATTCCCGTGAACATCGATGGCATCTGGGGGTCGATATTCAGCTTTTCCGGTGGACGATTTTTCTGGAAGCTGCCACGGCGGATTCCCTACCCCGTGCGGGTCACGTTCGGGAAGCCGATGCCGCCGAGCACGACGGCGCAGGAAGTGAGACAAGCGGTGCAGGAATTGGGAGTCGAGGCATTCGAACGGCGCAAACGGTACATGAAGACTCTCACGCGGTCATTTATTCAAACCGCGCGGCGGCATGCGATGCGGTTTGCTATGGTGGACGGGCGGTCGCCGCAGCTTCGTTTTTTCCCAGTGCTGGTCAAGTCGATTTTTCTGGCGCGGCGATTGCGCCCGCATTGGCAAGGCCAGCAGATGGTGGGAATCCTGCTGCCGCCTTCGGTGCCGGGAGCGCTGGTGAACCTCGCGGCGCTGCTGATGGGCAAGGTGCCCGTCAATTTGAATTATACAACTTCCGACGAGACACTGGCTTCGTGCACGAAACAGTGCGACTTGAAAACGGTGGTCACCTCAAGGTTGTTCCTGGAGAAGATCCACATCCGACCGCCTGCGGAAACCATTTTCGCGGAGGACCTCGCGGAGAAACCGCGGGCAAGCGAACGCCTCTCCGCGCTGCTCGCTGCCATCTTTCTGCCGGCAGGTCTGCTCGAAAAGTTCGCGGGCGCGGAACGCAAAACGAAGCTCGACGATGTGGCAACGGTTATATTTTCGAGCGGCTCGACGGGTGACCCGAAAGGCGTGGTGCTGACGCACTACAATGTGGCGTCAAACGTCGAGCAGCTCAATCAAGTCTTCATGCTGCATCCGGACGATCGCATTCTGGGGATTTTGCCGTTTTTTCACTCGTTTGGGTTTACGGCCACGCTGGGATTGCCAATGACCGCGGGTGTCGGCGTCGTATACCACCCCAGCCCCATTGAAGCGCGGGCCATCGGCGCGCTTGTCAGCCAACACACTGTCACCATGCTTCTTGCCACGCCAACTTTTCTGCAAGCGTACGCGCGGCGCTGCACGCCGGAAGATTTCGGCAGCTTGCGATTTGTGATGACGGGCGCGGAAAAATTGCCGGAGCGGATTTCGCAAATGTTCGAGGATCAGTTCGGGATACGGCCGATGGAAGGATATGGTTGCACGGAGTGCTCACCGGCAGTGGCAGTCAATACACCGGATTTTCGTGCTGCGTTCTTCCGGCAGGTGGGAGCGAAGCGTGGAACGATCGGGCATCCCCTGCCGGGGATGGGCGTGCGAATCGTGGATCCGGAGACCAGGCAGCTGATGCAGGTGAATCAAGCCGGCTTGCTGCTGGTGCGCGGCCCGAACGTTATGCAGGGATATTTAAACCTGCCGGAGAAAACCGCCGAGGTTCTCGTCGATGGGTGGTACAACACAGGAGATATTGCGGCGATGGATGAAGACGGGTTTATTCGTATCACCGACCGTTTGAGCCGCTTCAGCAAAATTGGCGGCGAAATGGTGCCGCACATCAAGATTGAAGACAAGCTCCACGAACTTGCTGAAGCGACCGAGCAGGTATTTGCGGTGACGGCGGTGCCGGACGAACGAAAGGGCGAGAGGATTATCGTGTTGCATACACTCACCGAAGGCAGTTTGCGGGAATGCCTGGACCGCCTGGCGAAGAGCGATTTGCCCGCGCTATGGAAGCCGAGGCCGGATCAGTTCATCCAGCTTCAAACGCTGCCGTACCTGGGCACGGGGAAGCTCGATCTGCGGCGGTTGCGGGAATTGGCGGTGGAGATGGCGAACCAGGATTGAGCGCAGCGGAACTGCGTGCCGGGGCGAAAATCCGTGACCATGACTTTTGAGAAAGCGCGCTCCTGGCGAAGTTACGTCTTGCGTGCCATCGTCACGGTCCTCGCTCTCGGAATATGGTTCTGGACGCAATCGCTTATCGGCGCGCGCTCCCTGCCCGCCGCCGGTGTCGGCGATGCCATCCATCAGTGGACGGCGCCGCTGAATTCGTACTTTTTCGACCACATTCGCGCGGCGAATGCGCTGCTCATCGTGAGCTCGGGATTGATCGACGCCCTGGGAATATTTCTCCTTGCGAGATGGATATTCGGCAAAAGCGTGCGCCCGTTTCTCGGGCTGGTGATCCTGCTGGGACTGCGGCAAATCATGCAAGCGATATGCGCGCTGCCTGTGCCGCCGCACGCAGTCTGGCACTATCCGGGCGTGCCGTCGTTGCTCGTCACCTACGGTGTCACCACCGACTACTTTTTTTCCGGCCACACTGCTATTGCAGTTTTCGGGGCAACGGAGATGTCGCGAGTGGGGAAGCGATGGCTGACGGTGCTGGGGGTCGCGATTGTGGTGTTTGAAGTTGCTAGCGTTCTCATCTTGCGCGCGCATTACACCATGGATGTATTCACAGGAATCATCGCGGCGCTCTGGGTGGCGGAGATATGCAACCGGATTTCTCCCTCTTTAGATGCTCGAATGAACAAACAGAGACAATTACTGGCCGATTGAGGCTCTACGTGGACATGGCCGCAGGTCGCGCGCGATGCCGCTGCTTCCACCGCCATGCCGAAGAGATAATCCCTTCCAGGGACGAATCGCGCGGAATCCAACCCAGTTCTTCCTTGATGCGCCGGGGATCAGCACACAAAATGCCCGGATCGCCCGGACGTCGTGGCGCCAGACGCACCGGAACTTTCCGGCCCACAACTTTCTCGACGGAGTCGCAAACTTGACGAACCGAATAGGCGGTGCCTGTGCCGATGTTATACGAGCGCATACCCGCAGGGCCGAGTTTCGGCAAAGCGCTGATGTGAGCCCGGGCGATGTCCAACACGTGGACATAATCCCTGAGGCAAGTGCCATCGGGAGTCTCGTAATCAGTGCCGTAGATGTTGACGAACTCGCGCTCGCCGGCGGCGGCATCGAGAACCAGAGGAATGAGATGGGTTTCCGGATTGTGCTGCTCGCCGAGATCGGAAGTTGCGCCTGCGGCATTGAAATAACGGAAGGCCACTACGCTCCAGCCGTAACATTGTGCATACCACTGAAGAATGTTTTCGAAAATGAGCTTCGTTTCCCCGTACGGATTCACCGGTTTCTTAGGGTCATCCTCAAGGATGGGGACTCTTGTTGGCGTACCGTAGACAGCAGCCGAGGAGGAAAAAACAAACTTCTTGATGTTTGCGCCGCGCAGAGCTTCGAGCAAAACGATGCCGGAGGCGACATTTTCCTGAAAATAGATTCCCGGATTGGCGGCGGACTCTGCCACTAGAGCCTTGGCAGCAAAATGAAACACGACATCGAATTGATTGCCTCGTAGCAAGGATTCTATCGCCTCGCGATCGTCGATGTCGGCCTGGACGAACTTAGCGGCAGAAGGAATGTTGTGACGAAAACCAGTCGAGAGATTGTCCACAACCGTAACAGAGTGAGCATCGAGCAGCTCCGAGCAACAAGCCGAACCGACATACCCCGCTCCGCCTGTAACCAGAATATTTGCCATCCACGATCCCCCGCACTCGATAGAATTCTGACCAGTATTTGGAGCAATCTCGTTTGGACTAACAAACTTAGTTTACTGGCTGGCTAGGAACGGTTGCAAATCTCGCCTCGCACGGGGTTGCCACGAAATCAAACGCAGATTCCCCGAGGAGAGGCTAAGAGTATTATGATCGAACGCTGCACGGGGCACCCATTTGGAAACCCTAAGGCTATCCGGCGGCAGCAAGCCCGGACCGAGGCTGGCCAAATCCATCAGGAGGAAGGCATGTTTATCTCAAGCAAGACCCGGCGCTATGGACTCGTTGGACTCGCAATCGCGTCGATTGTTTGTCTGGCTTCAGCCAGAACCGCGGACCTCAATCCAGCGGCGCTTGCCTACAAACTTCCCGATCAGATCAAGTGGGTCGATGATCCGATCGGCTCGAAACAGGCGGTGGTGCAGGGGGATCCTTCGAAGCCGGGGCTTTACATCGTGCTCGTTCGTTGGACCGCACATCACATGAGCCATCCGCATTTTCATCCCAACGATCGCTTCATTACGGTGATTTCTGGAACCTGGTGGGTGGGCACGGGAAGCAAATTTGACCCAGACAGCACCGTGGCGCTGCCAGCAGGCACGTTCGTCACGCACTTTGGCAAGCAGATTCACTACGACGGCGCGAAGGACGGCGATGCCGTCCTGGAAGTCGTCGGTGAGGGGCCCGCGACGCCTACTCCTGCCGAAACGAAGTGAATGGCGTTGCTCATTCGCGCCAGCTCACGTCGCTTCAAGAAAAGTTTCGCGCGAAGGAATCTAGGTGTACAATGCCGCCGGGTTCGGGGACTTCGCCACGGATAGCTTGGTTCAGGGATGCGGGCAAGGAGAGTCTGGAAAAGATGATTTTCTCCGATTACATGCGACTGCATCACGTTAGACCCGCCATCTTGGCCCCGACGAGGGGCTCGCCACAAACGGAATAGAGCGACAAGCTGGACATTGCGGCGTGAAGATTCCTTCGCGAGGAGCGAAGCAGGTCTGAGCGGTGTGATGAGTGCAGCGGCCCGGGTGAAACAGCGTTCAGTGCAACGCCTGAGGTTTTGAGTCGTGGGAAATTGTGATTGAGGAAGATTGGTTTGGCCCTGCGGACGGACAAGCACTACACGGCACGGGTACTCGAACGAAAGGATTTGTCCGAAGACTTGTGGCTAATTCGCGTGGATCCCGGTGGTCCGTTTCAGTTTAAGGCAGGTCAATACGCGACGCTGGGCGTGGACCACGGGGAGAAGCGCATCGAGCGGGCTTATTCCATTGTTTCGTCGCCGTATGAAGAAGGGGTGCTGGAGTTTTTCATCGAGCTGGTGCCGCAGGGTGAGCTGACGCCGCACCTGTATAAGCTTCAGAAGGGCGACACGATGCTGTGCCGCAAAATCTCGAAGGGACGCTTCACGCTTGACCTGAGGAGCGGCCGCACGAAACATTTGTTGCTAGCGACGGTGACCGGCATCGCGCCTTTTGTGAGCTATACGCGCACGTTGTACCGAGACTGGAAGTCGGGAAATAGCACAATGCCCGGAAACCACAAACTGTATTGCTTGCAGGGCGGAAGCCGTTCCTGGGAATTCGGATACCGTGAGGAGTTGGAAAAAATCGCGGGGGAAACGCCGTGGTTCAAATTTGTCCCGACCATCAGCCGTCCCTGGGAAGACGCGGCGTGGAAAGGCGAAACCGGGCGCGTTGACGATCTGCTGAGAAAGTACGCTTCAGATTGGGGGCTCAAGCCCACGGACACGACTGCGTACCTATGCGGACACCCCAGCATGTGCGAAAACGGGCAGGGCATCCTGGCGCGTGCGGGCTGGCCGAAAGGCTCAGTGTTTGAAGAAGTATATTTCATCCCGGGCAAGGCAGTGGGAGCCGAGTAGCTTGGTGAAAAGGCGACCTGGTGTACAATGCCGCCGGGTCGCGATAGCCAAACGGAAATTCCGGATTCGTTTTTGAAGTAGCGGAGGGAAATTCATGATTGTTGGAGTTCCGCGAGAGAGTTACCCCGGGGAGCGGCGTGTGGCGCTGGTGCCTGCGGTTATCCCTACCCTGGCGAAGGCCGGCTTGGAAGTGGTGGTGGAAAAAGGCGCGGGAATCGAGGCGGGCTACCCCGATGCGGATTTCGTCGCCAAAGGGGCCAAAATCCTGCCGGATCGCGCGGAAGTTTTTCGCGCCGCCGAGATTATCGTTCAAGTGCTCTCCTACGGTTCGAACGACCGAACCGGCAAGGCCGACGTTCCGCTTTTCAAGCGCGACCAGGTGCTCGTTGGATTCCTGCGGCCGCTCGGCTCGCTCGAAAGCATCCAGGATATCGCGGGCCGCGGCGTTACTGCGTTTTCGGTGGAGTTGATGCCGCGCACCACCCGAGCGCAGAGTATGGACGCGCTTTCTTCGATGGCCACAATCTCCGGCTACAAGGCTGTACTGCTCGCCGCGGACACGCTGCCCCGCCTCTTTCCGATGTTGACCACTGCGGCAGGAACGATCACGCCGGCGCGCGTGCTCATCATTGGCTGCGGCGTCGCCGGCCTGCAAGCCATTGCCACGGCGCGGCGGTTGGGCGCGGTCGTCTCCGCTTACGACTTGCGACCTGCCGTAAAAGAGCAGGTGCAAAGCCTCGGCGGACGCTTCGTCGAGTTGCCGATCGAGGCCAAGGACGCGCAAGACGCCCGAGGTTACGCCACGGCACAAGATGAGAAGTTTTACCAGCGGCAGCGTGAACTGCTCGGAAAGGTGGTGGCGGAAAGCGACGCCGTCATTACCGCTGCGGTTATCCCGGGAAAAAAGTCTCCCATCTTGGTGACCAAGGAAATGGTCACCGGGATGGCTCCAGGCTCGGTGATTGTCGATCTTGCGGCGGAGCGCGGGGGAAATTGCGAATTAACGCGCTCGGGAGAAAAGATCGTCGAACACGGTGTCACCATCATCGGCTGGTTTAATCACGCCAGCACGGTCCCCTACCATGCGAGCCAGATGTATGCCCGCAACCTCACCGCGTTTCTGCTTCTCCTGGTGAAAGACGGGAAACTCCAGGTCAACAAGAGCGACGAAATCATTCGCGACACGCTGCTTACGCAGGGCGGCGAAATCGTGAACACCCGGCTGCGCGAATTCTTTTCACTCCCGGCCTTAGCCACAAAGGAGAGCGCCTAACCATGAAGCTTGACCTGCTTGGCAGCCTGTACGTCTTCATGCTTGCGGCCTTTATTGGTTTTGAAGTCATCCGCCGCGTTTCACCGCTTCTGCATACACCCCTGATGTCTCTGACCAACGCGTTGGACGCTATCGCGGTCGTCGGCGCCATCATCCTGGCGGGCGAGCACAAGAGCAACCTGGCGGCGATTCTCGGAACCATCGCTATCGTCGCCGCCACCAGCAACGTGGTGGGCGGCTTCATCATCACCGATCGCATGCTCCGGATGTTCAAATCCAGCGGACCGAAAAAGCCATGAACAATTTCGCCGGCGCCGATACCCTCATCGAAATCTGTTACTTCATCGCTACAGCGCTATTCATTCTTTCGCTGAAGTGGCTTAGCTCACCCGCCACCGCGCGCCGCGGCGTGCTTGCCGGCGAAGTCGGCATGGCGCTCGCGATTGGCGGCACGCTCCTGAACCGCGGCATCGTGGATTACAAGTGGCTGGCCATCGCGTTGGTGCTGGGCACAGTAATCGGCATCCCGCTTGGCAACGTGCAAATGACCGCCGTCCCCCAACGGACCGCGCTCAGCCACGCCTTCGGTGCCCTCTGCGTCACCCTGGTAGGTACGGCGGAGTTTTATCTGCGCGCGCCGGACATTCCGCCCTTCATGATGAGCGTCTTGTCCATGGAAGTCATTCTCGGCTCGCTGACCTTCACCGGCAGCTTGATGGCCGCCGGCAAGCTCCAGGAAATCCTCCCGCAGCGCCCCATCACCTATAAAGGGCAAAATATCGTCAACCTCGGCCTTTTGGGTGCTGCAGTCGCCGTGGCCGGAATCCTTGTAGCTCACCCTGAGCAAATGCGCTTATTCCCTATCCTGATCATCGTTCCGCTGATCTTCGGCGTCATGCTGATTATCCCTATCGGCGGCGCGGACATGCCCACGGTTATTTCGCTGTTGAACTCTTATGCCGGACTATCCGCCGCGGCCATGGGTTTCGTCCTCAATAGCAAGCTCCTGATCATCGCCGGAGCCCTCGACGGTTCTTCGGGCTTCATTCTTTCTGTGATCATGTCAAAGGCCATGAATCGCTCGTTCACCAACGTTTTGTTTGGTGGTTTTGGACAAATCCAAGCGGCTGCCACAGGAACGGAAGAAGCGCGGCCTGTAAAGAGCGCGACACCCGAAGAAGCTGCGTCGATTCTATCGGCGGCGAACAAAGTGGTCATCGTGCCGGGGTACGGCATGGCCGTGGCGCAGGCGCAGCACAAAGTGCGCGAACTTTACGATGCGCTGACCAAGCGCGGCATAGACGTGACCTTCGGCATACATCCGGTGGCCGGCCGCATGCCCGGTCACATGAATGTGTTGCTGGCCGAAGCCGACATCCCCTACGACAAGCTGCTCGAAATGGATAATATCAACGGCGATCTTCCGCAAACCGACGTTGCCCTTGTGATCGGCGCGAATGACGTCACCAATCCCGCCGCGCGCACCGACGCCAGCAGTCCCATCTTCGGCATGCCCATCCTGGACGTGGACAAGGCTCGCACAGTCATGGTCATCAAGCGCAGTATGGCCGCGGGCTTCGCCGGCATCGACAATCCTCTCTATTATCTCGACCACACCCTCATGCTTTTCGGCGACGCCAAGAATTTCGTTGGCAACATCGTTCGCGAACTCAGCGGCGGCGACGGCCACGGCTAGAGCGTAACTCGCCCGCGAAACCCATTTCAAGTCTGTTCGCTTGTCCGGCTAGCCAAATGGAGAGGGCGGGCTCCCCGTCCGCTTAAAATCAGGTTAGCCCGCCCTTGTGATTTGTCATGGTGTGTCGAACGAAGGAAAGTGCTTAGCCTCTCCCTTCGACCGTTAACGGTTCTGCGAGTTTGAAGGTGAGCAGGGTTTCGGCAGGAAGTCTGATGTCTTTCTGCCCGGTCATGAAGGCAACGGCCGTTCCGGCCCCCGCCCCAACCGGCCCACCGATGAGTGCTCCCTTGCCGCCGCCGGCAAGAGCCCCGATGAGGGCACCTCCGCCAGCGCCGCCGGCGATCCATCCGAGGTTCCGTTTCTTGTGGCTACCACCTGCCCTAAACGTGGAAGCGGTTCGGACGTCGTAGGTAGTGCCGTTGACCTCCACGCTTTGCAATGCGAGTTGCAACCGTGCGCGGCCCATCAGTCTTCCTGACGGCCGTGCATCGACCACAAGCCCCGTCACATGGGCACCCTGTGGGATGACCGTTTTATCTCCCAATGTGACTGGTTCGGAGACTGTCGCTTCAAAGTGATCTCCCGACCGGCTCTGCCTGCTCGAGAGGCTTTGATCCAGAGCCACATGGATGGGTGTGCGTTCTGGCACCGTCAAGGAAACAACAGGGTCAGCGTGTTTCGGCAGCGTGGCAGCAGCTACTCCTAGTGCCACTGCCAGGACTACCGCGCCGCTAACCATGAGGTAGTGCCGTTTGGTCATAAACATGAGCACCTCCGCACTGGATAGCGGCAGATAGTTTTCCAGGAACGCCCTTCAGAAGTTCTTGAAAACTAAGGATATGCCGAGCATGCCGCGATTCTGTTGAGGTAAGGACTTCCCGGCCACGGAAATTCTGGGGTACCAAAACTACTAGCACACCGCTCGATTGCCTTATGTTCAATCTCTAAGAGCCTTTCCAAATGCTTGCACTGTATCTGGTTCAATCGACATGCAGAACGATTCATTCCGCGAAACGTCGGTAAGTTGGATCGAATGTTATACTCGCTAGCTGACCTATGAAGAAACCAATTTTCTTGAAGACGCTCAAGCCCCTCACCCGCCATTCCGCCGAGCTGCGGGCGCAGATTCTTGCCATGCTCAAGAAAGGCATGGGTCAGAACGAGATCTCGCGCCAGCTAAACATTAGCCTGGGAACCGTCGGGTATCACGTAGCCCGCTTGCGCCGGGGCGGAGAGTACAAGTAATGAAATGCAGGTCTCCTCGATCCGTGTAGCGCTTGGGTTTGTTTCTCACAAGAGAAGAATTGCCAACCCTTTCTGGGAAGAAGGGGTTGGGCACCCTCGTTTTATTTCGCTCCAATTAACTAAACAAGTGGTATCCTCTCGTCGTGGGAAAACGTCAAGATAAAATCCGGGCGGATTCAATTCGCCACTCGCCAGAGAAGATGGTCAGACAATCAATTCTTCCACGCATGCTGTTCTTGGTAGCTGTTACGTTGGCGTCAGCGCGAGTATCTCGCGCCCAGACTCAAACTGTTACACCTGAACAACTGTGTCGGCACGTGAAGGAGATTCGGACGCTCCCACTTAAACCGGGTGGACCTAACGCGGACAATTCCTCCGTCGATTCGATCTACGGGCAAATGAGGAAGATGGGCAACCAGGTAGTCCCGTGCCTGATAGAGAAGATCACTGACATAACCGAAATGGACGACCCCCGCCAAGCCCCAGCCATGGGGAAAGTAAAGGTTGGAGATGTCGCCCTTTGGGTAGTTCTAGATATTACGGGGCTGCCATACGATGATATGTTCCCGCCTGACGTGCGCAAACGCCTTACGACGGAAGGTGTGTATGCGTACTTCGAATGGGTTAAGAGTTCGAAGCACCGTAAGCTACTTCAGCAAAATGTTCGCGCGTGGTACTCGCGCAATCATGGCTAAAGAACGTTTACAGGAGGCCTTCAAGTGATCTAATGCAAGGGACCCATCCCGGTTCTTGCGAGAAGCGTTAAGCTTCGTCGCAGTCCTGGGGGGACATTCATGAGCCTTGCAACAGTTGGGATGGTTGGGGCGGGTGGCGCAGCCTCAGAGCAGTAGAAACCTCTTGGGTGGTCTACGCTTTCCGCTGTTCACAAGGCGTGGGCTCCTCTTGGCTTTGATTCGCTACTTCGCTACCTTCCCGTAGTGCACCGCAGTAAACCCCTCACCTTCCATCGCTTACCGCATCTCATCCCATTCGAACGGTACTCATGCGATAATTCACCTTTACATTAACAGAAATCCGTACTATCTTTTTTTATGATTCTCGCACAAAACCTCGAAACGCCTCTCCAGCCCCGCTCTCTACCTCTGTGTTCTCCGTGTGCCTTTGTGCGCGGCGCCCACGCCGCCTGCCCCGAGCCTCTCGGGGATCCCGTCATTGGGAGGGTCTTTCGCTCCGCATTATGTCTCCCTATAAGTCCTTTAGAAGCAACACTTACCAAACCCTCCGCAAGTGTTCATTCCAAAAGACTTACAGCAACGCTAAGTCTTTTAGAATGCGCACTTACAAAAAACAGGGGGGTAGGGGGCATTATTGTTAACCAAAACATTCGATCAGCGTGCATGAGAAAAATGCGTGCCGCTCATTCTTAGGCCTGTGCTAGAATCCGCCCGTTGGAGCACGAGAAGAGAGCGGCGATCCAAAGGTCGCAGCCAGGGGAGAACCACCAACCAGACTGACTATAGAACTGATTACCCTGAAGCTGTGATTTCGTGGCCTGTCCCTGAGCCAGTAAGCGGAAGCGCCGTTCCAAATGAAAGGGGGCTCTCAACACATGAACCGGATGCCCGTTTTCTCGGTAGGAATAGTCCAAGTTGGATTCCATCTCGATGCGGAAAATCTTGGGACCCTCGAGCTGAAGTTCGCCAACGGCGGCGTGTACGACTTCTTCAACGTTCCCGCGAAAACGTACGACGAACTTATGCAGGCCGCGTCCAAAGAGGACTACTATTCGGAGAATATCGGGAAGCGCTTCCCGTGCTCACGCGTCTCCTGAGAGCTGATTGACCTAGAGAGAGTTGATGGACTGCAAGGCCCCGCGAGTCGAGCGGGCGCAGGGCATGCAGGGGTGTAGGAAACGAAGGGAGCGCGAACAGTATCCGCGATCATGGCGACCGAACGTGAAACTCCGAAAACTGCTGGGATGGTTCCCGACGAACTGAAACACGAGCCCCGCTCCAAAGGGCTCACCACGCCGCGCAAGAAAAAACCCAAGGAGCTTGCCGTCATAACGGAATGCTGCACGGGCTGCGCTGGATCGCCCGCCTGCGTGGAGTACTGCCCGGTGGAAGATTGCATGTTCTGGGTACCGGACGAAGACAATCCGCCGTTTGGACGTATCCAGGTCGACCCGGTGCTGTGCATCGGCTGCAAGAAGTGCGTCAGCAAAGGGCCGGACGGGTGCTTCCTGGATGGGTGCCCGTGGGACGCCATCGTGATGGTAGACATCGCCGAGGTGGAAAAAGTCGTTGGCGCGATGACGTTTTGAAACGTGCTTCCTGATTCGTGACCCGAGAAAAAAAAGGGGCAAGCGAGCGAGTGTTGAAAACGCGCGCGGCCACCGCGTGTTTTGTTTTTCTGGCCGCTTTGTTGATTGAAAACTAATTCTGGCGGCCTGCTCGCTCCTGGATGGCTTTCTCCGTCGATAAGGCTTGTTGGCGGAGGCGATCGGGGATTTCGGGAAGTTCGCGCTCGTAGGGACGAATTGCCGGGAGATCGTCGGGTTGGCCGATGATGTAAAGTGCACGGAGTGCTTCCCAGACTTGCTCAGTGCCCGGATCAATCGTAGCCACTTCGGCTCCTTGAGCCACGCTGGATCCCGTGGTCACGGACAGAGTACGAATGCGCCCGCTGATAGGCGAACGGAGTTCCGTTATGTGTTGGCCATCCCGGAGCTTCGCGATCAGCCCACCCTGATGGACCGCCGTTCCCCCTTTGTCCGTGTCGATCACATGGCCGGCGGCCGGCGCAACGATTTTCACGGGTTGCAGCAGCGCGACGATTTCAGGGCGGCCAGTAGCATCGCCGAATCGCACCAGCGAAAGCGCCGCATTGCCGCGCACCATCGGAGAAGAGTCATTCAACATTTTAACCAGCGTTTCATGGAAGCCGGCGGAGGAGGTGTCCTGGCCCATGACCCAGGCATCGGTGTTGCGAACTTCCTCGACGGGATAGGACGCCAGGCGCACCATGTCGGGATACCAACGCGCCGAATTGGCGCCCTGCTGGCTCATGCGCTGCCCCAACTGCACGAGCGCGTGTTGGATGTGGCGAGGATGCTTGTCGTCGTTTAAGTACTCGCTGAGCTGCTTGTCGGAGAGCTGGCGCCCGAACCAGGTGCTCCACCAAAACAGAAACGGCATGAGCACGATCAGCCAAACGACAAGGAAGAACAACAGACGATTGCGCGTGGACATGCGATGGCGAACGGGCGCGGCTTGAGGTGCGAGATTCTCCGAGGGGATTTCCGACGGACCCCCCTTTTGTGATGCGGATTGCCCGCTGGCCATGTCGTCCTTTGGATTCTATTCCTTCTCCGGGACCGGGGCCGGCTTTGGAGAGGCGGCCTTGCTCTTTCCGAACAGGCCGCGATCGCGAAGTTCCCAGAACGCATTCAGAAAGAAGATGCCCGAGAGCGTTAGGAGAATGAGGCTCATGAACAGACCGTCCACTGTTGTGATGGAGCCGGCAACAATAATCCACGCAATCCCCGCAAGAGGGAGAAGGCCCAACGCGATGGAAACCAGCAGCATCACAGGAAGCAAGAGACCTCCTTGAAGGTCCTCAGCGAATGAGTCTGGCACCCGCGAACCCGTCCTGACGGCTTTTTAAATCCGGGCGCTACTTTATCCTTGGCGAAACCGAGAGAATGCCGCTCGTCGGCAATGCATGCGTCACTGCTTGAATGTAGCGTCGACGGTCTTGCTGTCCTTCGCCGCAAGCGTCACTTTCTGATCTTGTTCGCCCAGCTTTTCATGCACGAACGCGATGGTGTAATCGCCCGGGGGCAAGCCCTTGATCTCGAACTTGCCATCCGCTCCGCTCACCGCGTAGAAGGGGCTCTTGACCACATTCACAAACATTTTCATCCAAGGATGCTGATTGCATTTCACCGGCAAGAGAATTTCTTCGCGGGCAAAGTTTTTTTCCAGAGCCGCCGCTTGCGGCGCCTGCGACTCATTCCATTCGCGGTTGTCCTTTGGAGTCGGATGAATGTTGTGGGTAGTAGGATCGCCGTTGACGATCTTTATGGTTTGTCCGGCCATCACCCCGAGCACATGCGGGCGATAGCGGCATCCGCTCTGAACCAGCGTGACAGGGTCCTTGGGAACGTCGAAAGTACGGTTGCCCAGCCCTTCCTTGACGTAGATGAAGACGTTTTCCAGGTGACCGCCGCTGACGACAATGTTTTCGGCGAGATTGCCGCCCTGACAGTTGGGATCCTGGCTCATGTCGATCTTCGCGGCCTTTGGCGCGGCCCCATCGAACTTCACCGTGCCGCTGACCGAGGCTGCGGTTGCGGGATCGATCGGAGCGGACGGTGTGGTTGCCGCGGGAGTGGGAGCCGCGGGCTGTTCTTCTGCAGTGTCCTTCTTGCCGCAACCCGCCAGCAGAGCCAGCCCGAGCAAAGCCTGCACGCAGCAGATTTTTGTCCAAGTTTTATTTGTCATATAGCACCTGCACCTCTCTCAAAATTTGAAAACTCACAGAAACTTCATCCTACTAGGGATTGTGACCGATAGCACCGCCGACAGTCTGCGCGCTTGGCGTGGAGCCGGTGTTCGCGGCGTGCGCCCGTCCCATCGACGCGCCCACACGACGCTGTTCTTCCGCAGTGAGCTGGAGGATGTAATCCACCAGCAGCTTTGATTGATCCTTGTCGTAGCCCCGGAACGAAGGCGGCGTGGGGCCGGAAAAGACCCAGCGATTGTTTTCCTGTTTGAACAGACCGGAGGGCATGGATGTGCCAGGGCTAATGGCCTGCGGGTCGATGATCCAACGCTCCATCCAATCGGCCTTCAAACGCCCCTTGGCCTGCAGGAAATTCGGCGCGGTTGCGGTGCGATCGTGAGCCGGGTCGCCGGTGGCATGACACTTCAAGCACGGCGCCGCGGGACTGCTGAAAAGACTCCGCGCCATTTCGGTTTCTTTCGCCGTCAGCACGGGCGCGGGTTCGGGGATATAGGGGAAAGGCTGGCGGGAAAGTGCCTGGAAAAATCGCACCAGCTTGCCCAGCTCGTTCTCGGAGAAAGAGAACGTCGGCATGCGCACTTGCAAATAGGGCCGCAAACCGTTGCGATTGGTGTCTGCGTCGTTGAGCGCGGGATTCGTCAGGAAGTGCAGCAGCCACTGCGGATCGACGCGCGCGCCTTCGGTCAGCAGCTTGGGAGGTAGTTGCTCCTGCGCGTCCTGATAGCGAGCCATGGCCATGAGCGAAGTTTTCTGCCCAGGGATGAGCTGGTGGCAGCCCATGCAGTTGTACTTCTTCACCACCCACCAGCCCTCTTGAATATCTCGGCGATAATCCAGTGGCCGGTATTGGTATGTGATGGGAAGAGCGCTTTCCTGGCTGCCCAGCAGGAAAGTGGTCAGCTGCCGGATCTGTTCCTTGGTGAGGTGCAGATTGGGCATGCGCAGTTTTTCGGTTTCGGGCTTGATCTTGCCGATGTCCCAGATGTTCGGCTCCGCCAGCTTGTGCTCGAAAAAGCCTTTGCCGTCGTACCAGGGAGCCTTGGCAGGGCCTTCGGGCAGCCGCGCCATGTCATCGGGATCGGTGATCGGCTCGTGGCCGCCGCGCTGCGCTACTTCGGTCAATAACGCGAAATCCAGCCGTTCGATCGGCTTGCTGCCCTCGAACGTAAGCTCGGTGCCGATGCGGCCTTCGTCTTCCAGACCGGAGATCTCATGGCAGCCGGCGCAGCCATAGTGGCGGATCCATTTTTTGCCCTCGTCTTTCAGGTTGGGATCGTCCATGAACGCTGCATCGGGATAGGCCGCAGCGTCCGGCTTCTTCAGCGTGACCAGATAGCTGGCGACATCTTCCGCATCCGCGGGAGAAAGCCGCAGACTGGGCATCACGGTCATGTTTTGTACTTGAAGCTCATGGCCGTCGTTGGGGCACCGGCTGTGATCGAGGTCAAACACGAAGGGCAGGCCCTTTTTCTTATAGTCTTCGGGACCAATGTCTTTCTTTTCATACGGGCAGTACGGACGCGTGCGCTCGCGCGCATTGTGGACCCAGCGAACAAGATAATCGTAATTGTCCTTCTCGCCCACACGCGTGAGATTGGCAGCGAAGGTGCCGCCCTGGGTCTGGTCGCCTTCGCCGATGGAGTGACACGCAAGACAGCCGCGCGTTTCGAAGAGTTCCTTGCCGTGAGCGGCGTTCCCCGGTTTGTGCTTGGGCAGCGGATCGCTGAGCGCCGACTGCCAGATGAAGGCGGAAATCGCTTTTATCTGGTCGTCGGTCAGGCGGAAGTTCGGCATCTTTGTGGCAGGTCGAAAGTCGCTCGGCTTCTTCAGCCACACGGGAATCCAGTTTCTGTTCAGCTTGAGGCGAATGTCCTTGAGATTGGGGCCGACCTTCTTCATGTCTTGCAATAGGCTTTTCGTGGTGCGGTCGAGCTGAACGATGCGCAGGTCGAGCTTGCTGTTGGTGACCTTCAGCGCGACGGCGCGATCGTTCAGCCGGTTGGCTTCGTCGTTGGATTCGGCCGTATCAGCCTGCTTCATCAAATACTTCGCTTGCTTGAAGTTATCCTTTTTTTCCTGCTCGATCAGCTTGATCTGCTGAGCGATCGAAAGCAGGTCTTCGGGTTCTTTGTCGTAACCCTCGTAGCGATGACACCCCACGCAACCGCGCTGGCGGTAAAGGTCCTTGCCCTCTGTCAGCGTCCACCCGACATCGTTGCTGACGAGCACCATGTCGGACGAATGGCATGACTGACAGCCGGCTTCCGCGTTTCCTCGAGGGAATAGCGGCCAGAGCCAATGTTCATAGGTGCCGTGCGCTTTTTCGACGCTGGTAGTGGCGCGGCCGTTCCCCTGGTGGCAAGGGGTGCATCCGAACTTTTCAGGATCGTGTATTTTCAAGAGATCGGGTTCGGGATGGCTGGTAAACGCCTTCGCATAGTCGTCAGGCCTGTTCCCTTTCATTGACATCGAGGCAGCGGTCAGCTTGACGGGCTCGCGAATCCCCATGTGGCAGGATTCGCAGCGGTCCACGATATTCGAGCTGTCTTCCCTCACTAGACTGGCGCTGTGCTCGTTGACATTGATCTGGCGAATTCTCGGTGTCCACGTTTCCACGCCGTTCAGCAAGTTCGCGAGCTGCGAGGGCGTGAGATTCACCATGTGCTCGGAAACGTAGGCATCGAGCTTTTCTTTCGCATCGTTGACCGGTTTGATCACTTCCCCGAGTTCCACGCTCCGTTTGGTACGTTCGTCTTTCAGGTCGTTGTAGGTTTCCTCGAGCTGCTCAAAGTTGTACTTGTGCTTGCTGCCGTCGGGAAATTCGACGGTAGCGATCTCCTGTTTGTACTTGTCGAGGTCTTTCTGCTTGCTCTGTTTCGACGAGGAGCTTGTCGAGGTCTCGATGTCGTAGGTAGAGGCGTTAACGTAGGCGCGGCGGTCGGTGAAAACGTTTTGCACGGCGAGGATTTTGGCACTCAGGTCGCGCAGCTTTTCATTGATTTCTTTCGAGCGGGGATCGGCGCTCTGCTTGGCCTGCTCGAAGGCTTCTTTCAGCGTTTGATATTCCGAATTGCCTTCGACGTCCTTCTGCGAAACGGCGGACTGAGTGCGGGCGGTTTTCAGGAATGCCCCATAGCGAGCCTGCCACTCGTGCTGAAAGGCCTTCCAGGGACGCTGACCAAAGTCTTCATCCCACAGCGCCCAGAACAACGTGGCCATCAAGACGATCATCGCCACCGCGTAATGAGGCGCAAAGGACCTGCTGACTACCGGATCGTCGCTGGCGATTGGCTTGTCGGGCACCACTTCCTCCTAATGGCTTCGCCGCGCGGAAGGCGGCCGCGATACAGAGCGTCAACTGGCCCGCAAATGTTGATCGAACCAGCGAACCATTTCTCCAAGGTAATCTGGCGGATTCTTTGCGCCCGGGAAGTCGGCGCCGTGATCTCCTCCAGGAATCCGCAACAGCTTGACCTCAACACCTGCGTGCTTCAGCGCATCCTCCATGACTTCTGAGTTCTTGAACACAACCACATGGTCAGCATCTCCGTGCATAAGGAGAAAGGGAGCGGCGTCTTTTGTTATGTGCCTGAGGGGCGAGGCTTCCTGGTAGGTCTTATATTCGATTGAGTTCGCGGGGAGCAGCTTGCCTACAAGCTCGACTCGCATCCCCATGATATCCACAAAAACGGCTCTGTTGGAGACAAGGTTGATGAAATCGACGGGAGCGGCGCGCGAGACTACGCATTGCACTCTGGCGCTTTCGCGCTGCACACCGTCAGCATCGTCGGGGTCACCCTTGCCATCCAGTACACCCAACATATCGACGAGGTACGCACCAGAAGACCCGCCCGCAGCGCCTATGTGATCAGGGCGAATCCCAAATTCCTTAGCGTGATAGCGCACGTATCGAACCGCGCGTTGTGCGTCTTCAATGGGGGCCGGATAGCGAAATCGAGGAGGATCGCGATGATTGATTGCAAAAACGGTATACCCCGCTTCTAAAAGAGGCTTGGCATACATTTGCACCTGGCTCGTTTCTTTCAGGGGAGTGTCTGCATAGGTTAGCGGGGCGTAAAAGGCGCTCCCTGCGATGTAGATGACACCATAGCCGTTGGGTTTCCGCGGGTAATGGACATCCATAAGCAAAGAAAGGCCCGAATACATTCCATAGACGACGTTCCGATCGACGCGAGAGGGTTCTTGCGCGGCTGTCGGGTTTAAGGCAGCAGTCAAACATGTGAAGGCCAGAATAACGACGGACGACAACGGGCCAACCGCTCGATCTTCTCTTAGACGTTGAACCATGGCGTGATCCAGACATACTTGATGTGGAATGCCAAACGCAAAAACATTTTGATGGGCAAGGCGATCATGGTCAGAAAGAAGACCATCAAAATGGAGTATTGCAACAAGCTCTTGCGCTGATAATTTTTCGCGTTGTAGCGCCGGTACAGAGAGTGCACCACCAATCCGCCGATCGCGAAGAAGCCCCCTACGACCGCGGCGCCAAATATACCTTTGCCCCAGTTCGACGTGATTCCGAAGATGTCCGGTAGATCACGATTCACTTCATAAATGAGGCGGTTGTGATCCCATGTTTGCCCCGGCCAGAACCATTGCCACCCGGGACCCCGGATAAAAGTGCCGATGGTAATCATCGAGACCCACAGGACAATGAAGCCGAACAGAAATGTTCCGATTTCAAATTTTCGCTGCTTCCAGGTGTAGTAGCCCGCGCCCAGCGGGTTGGTATCAATGTAGGGAATCACCATCAATCCGAAAATGATGAGCGTGGGCATAACCACACCCGCGATCCAGGGGTCGAAGTACACCAGCATTTCCTGCAGGCCGAGGAAGTACCACGGGGCCTTCGCGGGATTCATGGTCAGGTTGGGATTCGCTGGCTCTTCGAGCGGCGCGTTCAACGTGATGGACCAGACCATCAGAATGATGGTGACGATGATGGCGGCGAGAAATTCTATGCGCAGGAGAAACGGCCAGACGTGGATTTCCTTTTGCCAGCCCGGCTTAAACGGCCAGGCCTTGCGGTGATGGGTCTTGGCCATCGCCGGGTCAGTCTCGAGTTGCGCGATGAGGAGGTCGTTGGCGTGCGCTTGTCGCCACGCGAGATAGATGTAGAAGGCCAGCAAAGGAATCAGTGCGATGATCGGCACATTGTCCGGCGCGGAGATGATTTCCCAGAGTTGCCGCCAGTCCATGGTCAGTTACCGCGGGTCATTTCCGCGCCTCCTTGATCTCGGATTCGAGAATGACCGACGCCGGGCCGGAGATGCCGCCATCCTTACGCACGCGCCAGAAGTGAACGACCATAAAAATCAACGCGATAATGGGGATGCCGATGCAATGCCAGATATAGGAACGAAGAAGGGCGTTGGCGTCCACGATCGATCCGCCCAACAAGCCGAAGCGAACATCGTTGTACGGCGTCATGCCTAGCTGGGCACCAAAGGGTCCTTCGTGACCGAGGAGAGGAGTGGCGCGCGCCATGTTCGTGCCGACGGTCACGGCCCAGAAGCCCAGTTGATCGTCCGGCAGCAGATAACCTGTGAACGAGAGAAGTAAGGTCAGCACGAGAAGTATGACGCCCACATTCCAATTGAACTCGCGCGGCTTTTTGTATGACCCGGTGAGAAAAACGCGGAACATGTGCAATTCGACAGCGATCACCATCAAGTGCGCGGCCCAGCGGTGCATGTTGCGCAGCAATTTGCCGAACGGCACGTCGTGTTCCAGGTAGAGCACATCGCGGAAGGCTTGCACCTTGGTTGGATGGTAGTAAAACATGAGCAGCACGCCGGTAAATGTCAGCACCAGGAACAAATAGAAAGTGATTCCGCCCATTCCCCACGTATAGCTATAACGAACGGCATCGCGATTTATTTTGGCAGGGTGCAGGTGCAGGAAAACATTCGAGAGCACCCCGAGGGCACGATTGCGCGGCGTTTCGTCATGCTTGTGCCGGAATATCGAAGTGTAGACCTGAGTCTTGGTAGGATTTTTGAGGATTTCGACTTGCTCTTTGGCTTTGGCGGGGAGATCGGTCTTGAGGGAGTCGAGGTCTTCCTTTACTCCCGCTGTAATCCGCTCCACCAGTCCAACTGGTTTGCCATTCTTGGCGTTCGAGTTTTTCTCTTCTGGCATACCCGTGCTCCTGCCTAAGCCTTCAAGAACGATCCGTCATCGTTGAAATGGCTTGCTTGCCCCTTGGGCCACTGATAGAGCCGCGAAGTATCGACGATGATCTGCCCGTCGGGAGCTACATCCACGTGAGCGCGGTCCATGGGACGCGGCGCGGGGCCCTCGAAGTTAACGCCTTCGTTGTCGTACCCGCTGCCGTGGCAGGGACACTTAAACTTGTTTTCGCTGGCTTTCCAGTCCGGCGTGCAACCGAGATGCGTGCAACGCGCATAGATGACAAAGATGCGATCGGGCGTGCGGTCCACCCAAATGCGGTACTTCTGCTGCCATTTCGTGTCCACGCCCAAGGCGTAGTCGGAGGGATACCCGATCTTGAACACGGTGGGAGGTTCGAACAGCGTGCGTGGCAGGAAGAAGCGAAGAAACGCGATGAACCAGGCAGCCAGAAATGCAGTGACCGCACTCCACACAAGCCGCCTGCGACCCTCATTGATCTTGCTGTCGTCGGGGCCGATGGAAGCTACGCCCGCGGCTGCAACAGCTTTGGAAGTCCCGACGGCGGGCGAACCGACATAACTCGTCGCGTCTCCGGCGCCGGCAACGGAACTTTTCGCCGCGCCGGGATTCGGTTGATCCGATTTGGTCTCCGGGCCCGCCATGCAGTGCCTCCTGGAAAATAATCTCGAATCTAGCCGACGGCGACGGAATTCGTCGCCAATTCCTCCCTGTGAACGTAAAACCGCAATTCGTATTCCTTCATGGAATTGTGATTGCCGGAAGCACTAACTGAAATTCCTGTAGGCAAAAAACGCTTATGGATATTGAACCGAGACTGACAAGGCTGCAGACAGCGGCCATAGCGCTCGAGTCTTCCGAGCGCGCTGGGCCCGCCGAGTTGGAGTAAATGTCCGGCGAAGCATCGCGAGGTCCTCAACATTTAACTGGACCCCCCAAGAAACGAACCGGATATTACTCAAATCAAAAAAATTCGTCAATGCGTGTTTGCAACAAAATATTTTGCCTGCTAAATGAGGCTCGCACTGCTACATTGCGGCAGCTCTCGCTAAAAGAAGTGCAACTACTCTCTTGCGCACGCAAAAAGCTGTGATAGACTCCCCTCGATTGCGGCCCTCTCATTCGAAATTTCCGGATGCGCGGGCTTTTTCCATGGGAACGCCGGGATTTTGACTCGGGAGGCTTCGAACCATGGGCCTAGTGATTCTCATCGTCATCTGGTTGATCACCTTCGCCAGCACGTACTTCTTCGCCGCCAAGACATGGTGGCTGCCCACCGGAGCTTCCGCCGCTGCCGCCGCCATCGACCATCAATTCGCCGTGAGCTACGTCCTGATGGGCGCGGTGTTCGTCGCGGCGCAGCTGGTTTTGGGCTGGTTCGCATGGAAGTATCGCGACCGCGGCCCATCATCCAAGGCCGTCTATACACACGGCAACAATACGATGGAGCTTGTTTGGACTGTGCTTACCTTCGTCTTGTTTGTGGGGATGAACCTGATGAGCAGCTCCATCTGGGCGTCCGAGCGTTTTGATCCCGCAAAGCCCGATGCGATAAAGGTGGAAGTCACAGGGATGCAGTTTGCGTGGTACTTCCGATATCCCGGGCCGGACGGCAAGTTTGGCGGGACCAAGCCGGAATTGGTCGATCCCTCCGCGGGCGGCGAAAGCGCCGTCGGCCTCGACACTTCCGATTCCGCCTCCAAGGACGACATCGTAACGGGCACGATGGTTGTGCCTGTCAATCGCGAAGTGGAAGTGATCCTGCGCGCTCACGATGTCATTCACAGTTTTTTTGTTCCCGCGATGCGGTTTAAGCAGGATGCCGTACCCGGCTTGGCCATCCACATGCATTTCACGCCCATCACCACCGGTGATTACGAGATCGCCTGCGCGGAGCTTTGCGGACTGGGTCACTACAAGATGCACGGCATTTTAAAGGTCGTCAGCCAGGAAGAATTCGATAAATGGCTGGCGGCACGGGAGGCGGAGAAACAATAATATGGCTACCCGGGAATTCGCTGCCCACGAATCTCACGCACACGCTGCTCCTCAAAGTTTCATTCGCAAGTGGGTCTTCAGCCTCGATCACAAAGTCATCGGCCTTCAATATTACTTTCTGGCGCTGTCGGCCGTGTTTGTCGGAATGTTCCTCTCGTTGTTGATGCGCATTCATTTGATTTGGCCGGCGCTTGCGTTGCCTCTTGTGGGAGAGATTAAGCCTGAGACCTATCTCAGCCTCTTGACCATGCACGGCACGATCATGGTGTTTTTCGTGCTGACCACTGCGCCGCAAGGCGGCTTTGGCAATTACTTTCTGCCGATTCAAATCGGTGCGGCGGACATGGCCTTTCCCGTGCTTAATATGCTGTCGTTCTGGGTGACATTCCTGGGATACCTCGTAATACTCGCGGCGTTTTTCGTCACCGGAGGAGCGCCGCTGCACGGTTGGACCGGTTATCCGCCGTTGAGCGCACTGCCGTCGGCAGGACCTGGAGAAGGCCTCGGCGCGGACCTGTGGGCGATCAGCATCGGGCTTTTCTGCCTGGGTGCGTTGATGAGTGCGCTGAACTTCATCACCACGACTTTGGATATGCGCGCGAAGGGCATGACCTTGATGCGCATGCCACTGACATGCTGGGCCTGGTTCGTTACGGCAATTCTGGGACTGCTGGCGTTTGGCGTTCTGCTGTCCGCGGCAATTCTGTTACTCCTGGACCGCAACGCAGGGACAAGTTTTTATGTGCCGCTGGTTATCGTGAACGGAATCGTTGCGGCCCATAAGGGGGGGTCGCCGCTCTTGTGGCAGCACTTGTTCTGGTTCTTTGGACATCCCGAGGTGTACATCGCGATCTTGCCGGCGATGGGCCTGTGCTCACAGCTGGTGTCGGTGTTCTCTCGCAAACCAATCTTCGGATACAAGGCGATGGTGTACGCGATTTTGTCTATCGGCTTGCTGGGCTTTATGGTGTGGGGCCACCACATGTTCATGAGCGGCATGAGCCCGTATACGGCTTTTGCATTTTCGATTATGACCATGGCCATCGGTGTGCCGTCCGCCATCAAAACGTTTAACTGGCTCGGCACGATGTGGGGCGGGAAGATTCGCTTTTCATCGCCCATGTTGTTCGCCATCGGTTTTGTCTCCCTCTTTGTTTCGGGCGGAATCAGCGGGCCGTTCCTTGCTCAGCCGGTGCTTGATATTCCGCTGCATGAGACCTATTTCGTCATTGGCCATTTCCACCTGATCATGGGCGTGGCGTCGATCTTCGGAATTTTCGCCGCGACCTACTACTGGTTTCCCAAAATGTTTGGGCGGATGATGAATGAAACCCTGGCGCGCACGCATTTCTGGTTCAGCCTCGTGGGCACCTATCTCATCTTCATGCCTATGCATTATTACGGCATGGCCGCGGGGCTGCGGCGCTATTCGCAGTCTACCGAAGTCGCTTACATGCACAATTTGCTCCCCTTGCAGAAATTCATTACCTATGCGGCCTTCGTAACCATCGCCGGCCAGTTCGTTTTTCTTTTCAACCTTTTCTGGAGCATGAAATTCGGGAAGAAAGCGGTCGACAATCCGTGGGAAGCCACCACACTCGAATGGACGACCGCAACGCCGCCACCCCACGACAATTTCGGCGGGCACACGCCGGTCGTTTACAACGGGCCGTACGAATACAGCGTCCCAGGCGCACCCCGCGATTACGTCATGCAAACCGACACGACCGTTGTTGCAGCGCATTAGATAACTTATGGCAAGTTTCACTCCAACGGTTTCCATCGCCGATCCTCGAACCTCCTTGGGCGGGAATCGCGGCGCGCCTCCGACCGGGTCCCGCGGAGGCGGCGACGGGAACGATGGCGCGCGTTATTTCCACTCGCGCCTCCGGCGCGCCCGTCTCGGAATGGCCGTGGGCATCATTGGCATCGTGATGATCTTTGTTTCGTTCACCAGCGCCTACGTGGTTCGCCAGGGAATGCCTTCTTTCGATCCGCGCACGAACTCCCTGGTGCACGATTGGCTTGCGGTTCCCCTCCCCCGGCTCTTGCTGATCAACACTTTTGTTTTGCTGCTCAGCAGCGCGGCGATGGAACTGGCTCGCAGGCAAACCGCGCGTCAAGTTGCCCTGGCCCAGGCCGCTGCCATTCCCGGCGTATCGCTTGGCGAGGAGAAGCAAATTCCTTGGCTTGCGCTGACCGCCATGCTGGGCACGATTTTTTTGACCGGGCAATGGCTGGTCTGGCGCGAACTGGCAGCAAGAGGTTTTTATGTAGCCACCAGCGCCAGCAGCTCGTTCGTTTACCTTTTGACGGGAATGCATGGCGTACACCTTTTGGGCGGGATTGTGGCGCTGTTAATTGGTTGTGCCGCTTCCTTGTTGCGCCGGCCGCTGGTCTCACAATATGTAGTGCAAGACGTCACCGGCTGGTATTGGCATTTCATGGCTATTTTATGGGTCTATATTCTGTGTTTGTTGGAATTTGTGCACTGAAAAAACGCTGACCCGAGCCGCCAGGCGGAAATCTTTGTCCTGCCGGTCAGGTCATACCGAACAAGGAGACCAGGCGCATGGCTGACGCGACGCTCCCGCACGACCTGCCGGCGGCTTACGAACCGTCACTGTTTGGGACGTATTCCAAGAAAATCGGCATGTGGCTGTTCCTCATGTCGGACTCCCTGACGTTTGGCGCCTTGCTCTACGCCTACAGTTACGGCCGGATTTCTACGCCTAATTGGCCCACGCCATTTCATTCCGAAAGCATCATTAACGCCACGATCATGACCGCTTTTCTCCTCACCAGTTCCCTGACCATGGTGTTTGCGGTGCGCGCAGCAGCTTTTGGCAATGCGAAGGCGCAACGCCTATGGCTGCTGGCCACCATGGCATGCGGAATGGGGTTCGTGATTCTTCACGGCCGCGAGTGGAGCAAACTCATCGCGGAAGGTTTGACACTCCCCATATTCCCCAGCCTGCCGGGCCAACAAACCGCGGGCGAATACGCCAATGTCGTCAAGTCGGTTCCACAATTTCCCGCGACCTTTTTCGGCTTGACCGGAATGCACATGCTGCACGTGACTTTGGGCGTTGTTTATCTGGGTGTGGTCGCACTTAGGCGCAAGTTTATTCCCATCTTGTTGGTGTTCTGGCTCGCCGCCTGGCTAGGGACGCCGTCCTACAGTCCGTTTCATTACGGCGCGCACGTTCTGTTGCTGGCGGCGATCGTGTGCTCGATCGTATTGTGGCTGAAACCCAAGGTCTACGACTCGTCGGATGTCGAGGTCGCCGGCCTGTACTGGCATTTCGTGGATTTGGTCTGGATGTTTATCTTTCCGCTGGTGTATTTGATGTCCGCCAAGATCCTTTAGGAGCCGAACAGTCATGGAAGCTTTTCAAGTAGCCATCGCGGAACGCGTCGCGGAAGAGCAGCGCCATCACGGCAGGGCCAAATTCCTCTGGGTTTGGGCCGCGCTCCTGGTGATGACCGGCATCGAAGTTTACTTGACCTATCAGAATATGCAGCCGGTAAGGATGCTGACCATCTTGATGGGCCTGTCGCTCATAAAAGCAGGCTTGATTATCGGTTACTTCATGCACATGAAATATGAAATTACACAAATGAAGTGGATCACCATGTGCGCTCTGGTGCTATGCTTGGCCTTGATGATGATCTTTTTCCCTGATGCCCTGCGCATCCTCGCACTGGGACCAAAATGAAGTTGCGCGCCGCCATTCTCGTCGCTCTTTTTTGCCTTGAGGCCACGCCGGCCTTCAGCCAGGGATGCGCCATGTGCTATACCGGCGCCCAAGGGAGTTCCAAGGAAGGGCAAAAGGCTATCAGCAAGGGTGTGATGGTGCTGCTAGTTCCACCGGTGGGAATCATGACGCTGGGCGTCCTGTTGGCCTTCCGTTATGGAAAAAAGCGCGACCTCGACCATGACGAGTCATTCGAAGGCGTGGAGCCGCTCGAAATCTCGGACTTCGACATCCCCAATACCATGAACTGGCGTGAACCCCTCCCCGGCTCGCGAAGCTTGCCGGTTGGCTAAACACTCCGAGAAGTTCCTTCTCTGAATCCCTGCCCTGCTCCTAGGATCTGCATACCAACGCCTTGAGTCTGCGAGTTTTCCCCGTTCTACCCGGCTCGCCTCGGACAAATCGATCTCTCCCTGGAATCGAACATCTGCCAAAGGCCAAGGTTCCCGAAAAACCCTGAACTTCCGTACAGAACCCGAGGGCAGGCAGTAAGCAAGCCTAATTACCAGGTATTTATCTCGAACGCTGTCCTTCAGGAATTACAGAACTATTACAGAGCCCTTTGCCTATGCGTGCTACGGTCGTAATGGAAGCGAACATCAACGACACCGGGGGCCACGGACTCATGAGCATCTTCAAACGCGACAAAACATTTAGCGAACCAGTCAATTGGACCACGACCTTTTTCATGGCCGCATTCCACCTCGGCGCCATCGCGGCGCTGTTTTTCTTTTCTTGGAAAGCACTTCTGTTGGCGGCTTTCCTCTGGTGGGTCTCCGGGAGTCTCGGCATCGGAATGGCTTATCATCGTCTCCTCACACACCGCGGCTATAAGACCTCCAAATGGGTTGAGTATTTCCTGACCGTTTGCGGCACTCTGGCTCTCGAAGGCGGGCCGATCAGTTGGGTAGCAACGCACCGCGTCCATCATCAGAACACCGACAAGGAGGGTGATCCGCACTCCCCGCAGGACGGCGGCTTGTGGGCCCACATGGGTTGGATCTTAACGGGCCAGGCAATGCACAACACCGCCGCCGGCGAGTACCTGTCCTTTGTCCCGGACCTTCGCAGGGACAAATTCCACGTCTGGATCAGCAAGTGGCACTGGGTTCCATTGACCTTGCTGGGTGCGGCGCTCTTTGCAATCGGCGGGTTACCCTTCCTTCTTTGGGGCGTCTTTTTCCGTGTCGTCATCGGTCTCCATGCCACATGGCTCGTGAACTCCGCAACTCACATGTGGGGCTCGCAGCGATTCCTCACCGGCGATTCGTCGACAAACAGCTTCTGGGTTGCCATCCTCACCTTCGGGGAGGGCTGGCACAACAATCATCACGCTTCACCGCAGGCGGCGCGTCACGGCATTACCTGGTACGAGTTCGACATGAACTGGTACGGGATCGCTGCATTAAAAAAGCTTGGCCTCGCGTGGGACATCAAGCTCCCGCGGTTCAAACCAACCGCCCAACCTGGCATTGTCACCCTGCCCGAGCCTGCCATTGCTCGCGAACCCGTCGAAGCGGACGAGCTGGTGCCATCGCTCTCCGGGGACTAATCTTTCTCCAATCAGCCGGCAGTCGGCAAAACAGAACAAGCGGGCGTGCTCACGCCCGCTTGTTCTGTTTTGAAACATGTTTCTCGATTATCATTTGAGCGGCATTCCCCATGCGTATCACCAGCCGCACAAAAGCGATTGCGTTCTTCATCACCCTGGGCGCGTGTCTCGTCGCGCTAACTGTCGTTCTCAATGTGAGTTGGATTCTGCTCAATTGGCGGCGCGTCGTCCCGCTGGTGCTCGGCGTCATTTTTTTCGGACTCATCATTGCGGGCATGGTGGTCAACACCATCTTCCTGATCCGCGAAATCCGCCGCAACGAGCAGCAGGACAGCTTTCTCAACGCCGTCACCCACGAACTCAAGACTCCCATCGCTTCCCTCCGCTTGTACCTCGAGACTCTCGAGAGCCGGGAAATCGACGAAGCCCAGCGTCGCAATTTCTATCGCATCATGCTCACGGACACCGATCGCCTCCTCGGCACTGTCGAACAAGTCTTAAAAGCCGGCGAGGTGCGGCATCGCCAGGATCGCAAGAGTTGGCAGGAAGTGGACTTTTCTTTCCTGGTCCGGAATGCCTTGGAGCTTACGCGCTTGCGCCACCATTTGCCGCCGGAAGCTTTGCGTTTTGGCACCCTGCCGGACGGCGAAGTCCTGGTTGTCGGAAATCCCGAGGAACTTCGCACGGTGGTCTTCAATATCTTCGACAACGCCGTCAAATATTCCGGTGAGAAAAAAGATATCGTCGTGGATGTTCGCACGCCCAACATGGATTCTGTTTTATTGTCCGTGAATGACCGGGGCATCGGCATCCCGCGCAGTGAGCTGAAGCGCATTTTCAAACGCTTCCACCGGGCGCGGACGGCTACTGCCGGTGAGGTGAAAGGAACCGGCCTCGGCCTGTTCATCGTGCGCTCGGTCGTCCGCCGCTACGGAGGCGATGTCTACGCGGAGAGCGCCGGGGAAGGCCGTGGCAGCACCTTCGTTATTCGTCTTCCGAGGGTCTATCGCACATGAGCTCGATTCTCATCGTCGAAGATGAAACCCACCTCGCCCAAGGCCTGCGATTCAACCTCGAAGCCGAGGGTCATTCCGTGCAAGTGATCGAAAATGGCGAAGATGCCTTGAAGCGCTTGCTTCAAGACAGGAAAAGTTTTGACGCGCTCGTCCTCGACGTCATGCTGCCCGGCAAGGATGGCTTTACGGTGGCCCGCGAACTGCGCGAAGCGCAAAATTTTATCCCTCTGCTCATGTTAACCGCACGCGGCCGCCCGGAGGATGTGCTCAAGGGATTCGAATCGGGCGCCGATGACTATTTGCCGAAACCCTTTAACCTGGCCATTCTGATGGCACGAATTGAAAGTCTGTTGCGCCGGAAGAAATGGTCGCGGGACCCCAAGTCATCTGCCACCAAGTCCGCTCGGCCCGATAACGGCTCGCCGGAAACCTACAGCTTTGGAGACAAACTGGTCGACTTTCAGAATCTTCGTTTGCACAGCGGCAAAAATATTTTCCAGCTCACTCTGATGGAAACCGAGCTTCTCCGCTACCTGATCCGGAACAGCGGGCATCCCGTTTCCCGCAAGGCAATTCTTGAAGAAGTCTGGAACTTGCACGAGGATACGGACACGCGCGCCATCGACAATTTCATCGTGCGTCTGCGGCGGTACATCGAGCGAGAACCGTCCGAGCCTAAGCACTTGCTTACGGTTCGTGGCGTTGGTTACGAATTTGTGCCAAATCCGTAGCCCTCTACGGTCGGACAGCCTGCCACGCACAAACGGCGTCAATTGTTAGCATGGACGCAGGCGCCGTGACGACTGGCGCGAATCAACGGACGCGCGCTCGGCAATTTCTTCAGCGGCTCTTTTTGCCCCAAGCCCTACGGAAAAACTCGCTCATTGCGCTGCTCTTTTGGCCGGCGGACTTGGCTACCTCCTCGGTTTGTTCTTGAGAATGTCGCGATTCCGCCGCCGCACGGAGCGCCTTGATCCTGCCTCCGGAATCAAACTCCACCTCCACGATCGTGCCTTTCGCGGGCGGGATCTCCGACTTCCATACCCCATCCTGCAAAAATTGGTACTGCTGTCCTTCGACCATGAGCAAACCCGGGCCAGCCGTCGGGTCGCGTAAAATCCTGCCTCGCTTGCGCATGGCGACCTCTCACGCTGCGCCGCGAACTCGAACACAGTTGCGGACGAAGCGGCCAAATGATAGATTCCCGCCACTCAGCTGGATGGAGCAGGCTCGCTGCCCGCCAACTGAATTCCGGTACCGGGCCCTTTCCTTGCATTGCGCAGACCGATGACGAAAACTGTCATGACTCTTCAAGATTCTCGGCCGGCATCTGCGTATCGCGGGCTTGGACCACAGAAGACGCCTGAGCAACGGCGCGCATTGGACCTGCTTTTTAGCCTCACGTACGAAGAGTTGCGGCGGCTGGCATCCACGGTAAAGCGAAGTGACCCGGGGATAACGCTGAGTCCGACGGCTTTGGTAAATGAAGCCTGGATGAAGCTGGCAAAAACACCGTATGTCTCGGCGATGTCCCGTCTGCATTTCAAGCGCATTGCCGCCCGCGCGATGCGGCAGTTGCTGGTGGAAGCAGCGCGCAGGCGCCATGCTCGCAAGCGAGGCGGCCCGGACGCGGCCTTCGTCGTCTTCGACGATTCGATGGAAGGCCGCGTATCCTCGGAAAAAGGATTGCTGGAGTTGAACATTGCGCTCGATGAATTGGCGCGCGTTGCGCCAAGACAGGCCATGATCGTGGAAAGTCGCTTCTTTGGCGGGGCGGAGATGGGAGAAATCGCCGGCCAGCTGGGCGTTTCGGAAGCCACCATCTTTCGTGAATGGCGAGCGGCAAAAGCCTGGCTCGGAAACGAATTGCGGCGCTCGCAATGACCTCCAAATCCTTCGTTAAATCAAGATGAGCTGCTTATGAACAAGGTTCGATGGCGGAGGATGCAGGAATTGTTCCATGAGGCGACCGAACTGCCTTCGTTTGAGCAACCGGCTTTTCTAAAAGCGGCCTGCGGTGATGACGAGGACCTCATTGGCGAAGTTCTGGCTATGTTGGAACAGGACGCGCGCGCCAGCTCCCTTCTGGACCGCGGTCTGTCGGACGTTGCTCATGAATCCCTCGATGATTCGAATTCCTCCTCTCTTCCGGTGAAAGAGTTTGGTCCCTACCAAGTATTGCGGGTGCTCGGGGAAGGTGGAATGGGAGTCGTGTATCTCGCAAAACGTCCCGACCTCGGGAACCACGTGGCTATTAAGGTCCTGCGCGACGCCTGGCTCTCACCCGCGCGCCGCGAGCGTTTTGCTAGCGAGCAGCGTACGCTCGCGCAACTCCATCATCCCTCGATCGCGCAACTCTACGACGCAGACACGTCGCCTGACGGAACCCCCTGGTTCGTCATGGAACATGTCGAGGGCGTGCCGCTCACGGAGTATTACCGGCAACATAATTGCTCCATCAGCGAGCGTCTAAAGCTCTTTCGCTACGTATGCGAGGCCGTCCAGTACGCCCACGGCCAGGCGGTGATTCACCGCGACCTGAAGCCGTCCAACATCCTTGTCAAAAACGACTCGACGATCCGCCTGCTGGATTTTGGTATTGCCAAGCAGTTGGAAAGCCTGGATGTTCCGGTGGAGCAAACCATGACCGGATTGCGGCTGATGACTCCTGCGTATGCGGCGCCCGAACAGGTTCGAGGGGAACCCGTGGGCGTCCAGACCGATGTCTATTCTTTGGGAGTCATTCTCTACGAACTGCTGACCGGGCAGCTTCCGTTCGACTTGTGCAATTTGACTCCCGCGGAAGCCGCGACTGTCATCACCGAGGAGGAGCCGGGCAAGCCTTCGGCAAGGGTCGAGAATGGAAATGCTCATGGCTCTTCGCTGAGCAAGACAGCTTGGGCAGACCTTGATGTGCTTTGTCTCACGGCGATGCACAAGGATCCCCTGCGGCGGTACCGGTCGGTCGAGGCGCTGATTCGCGACCTCGATCATTACCGCGACGCTGAGCCGCTTGATGCCCGCCCCGATACGCTTCGCTACCGGGCGAGAAAGTTCATCGCACGGAATCGCCGCCCGGTATCGGGTGCGGCTCTGGCCGCCACAATCTTTCTGGCCTTGATTGTCTTCTACTGCGTTCGTCTGGCTAAAGCGCGAAATGCGGAACTGAGCGAGGCGGCGCGCACCCAGCGCATCCAACGCTTCATGCTCAATCTTTTCCAGGGCGGGGATGAAATTGCCGGGCCTGCCGACAACCTGCGTGTTTTGACATTGCTCGATCGCGGCTTGCAGGAAGCTCGCAGCCTCGACAATGAACCCGCTGTGCAAGCCGATCTCTTCGAAGCACTCGGAGGTATCTACCAAAAACTTGGAAAATTCGACCAGGCTGATTCCCTTCTCGGTTCGGCTCTCGATCAGCGCAGGCGGCTTTTCGGCTCGGACAGCACGGAGGTGGCCAGGTCTCTTGTCGAGGTGGGTCTCTTAAGAGTCGATGAAGCCAAGTTGGATGAGGCCGAGCGGCTGGTACGCCAGGGCCTGGAGATTTACCGCCCCAAACTCCCGGCCGAAAATCCAAGAGTTCTCTGGGCGACAACGACTCTTGGCCGCGTGCTCGAAGAGCGCGGCTCATACGACGCTGCCATTAAAGTGCTCGATGAAACCGTTAAGCTCCAATCGAAATCTGGCGCGAATTCGCCCGAACTCGCCGCTAGCATGCTTGAATTGGCCAACAGCCATTTTTACGCCGGTCATTTCGAACTTGCGGATGCACTGGACTGGAAACTCTTGGAGCTTCATCGCCAGCTCAATGGCGACCGCCACCCGCTCGTTTCCGAGGATTTGATCAACCTCGGGGCCATCCAGCTCGATCGCGGTCATTACCGGGAAGCCGAGAAATTTGACCGCCAAGCGCTGGACATTGTTCAGGAATTTTACGGTAAAGATCATCCCAAGACCGCAGCGGCGATGACGCTCCTCGCTCGTTCGCTCGTCTATCAAAAACGATTCGACGAGGCGACCGCTCTGCTCCAGCCCGCTCTCGCCATACGCGAGCGCGTGTATGGCAACGTCCATCCTTCCGTCGCCTCGACGCTGAATGAATTGGGGAACACCGCAAGTATCCAGGGCCGATACGACGCGGCGGCGCAATACTTCACACGGATGATCGAAATCTACCGCTCGGTGTATGGCGAAAACCACTATCTTCTCAGCACCGCGCAATCAAATCTGGCCACTGTATACCTGTACCAAAAGGACTGCCCTCGCGCGGAGAAGCTTTTCCGCGAAGCTATAGACCGTTACACCCGCGCCCTCTCCCCCGAACATTCGAGCACGGGAATCGCTCGTACCAAGCTGGGGCGCGCGCTCCTTTGCCAGAACCGTTACGCTGAAGCGGAGGTCGAATCGCGCGCGGGCTATGAAATTCTCGTCAAGCAGATGAGCCCCGGCGTCAGTTGGTTGGTGAGCGCCCGCAAGGACCTGGCCGCAGAATACGACGCTCTGAAGCGGCCGGATGAAGCCTCCCACTTTCGCGCCGAGCTAGCCGACTCAACCAAAAAAAGTAACTCTCCCTGATCAAACAGCTAGTTTGGTAGGGGCGGTGGGGATCGAAACGACAAGTACTTAAATAAGGCTTGTGCCCTCAATGCGTTGCAGCCACGTACCCCAGCCAACCGGAACAAACGGAACAAGATCGCAACTTAATCCGAATCCAAGTTGGGAGACCTACCTCCTTTTTGGGCGTATACCCAAACGTCTTTATGATGGCTCAGAAATGTAGGCAACTCCGCCTACTGTGGCCGGATGGTTTGAGTGCATGGCTCTAACGCGGGTTTCGTCTTCCCCAAGTACGAATTTGCTGCTCCCGGGACGTAGCCTCGATTTCGATACTTCCTAGAACCGGACTGGCTCGCAATAACTTCCGGTTAGCTCGTAATCCGTCAAGAGTCGATGCCAAGCGCGGAGTCTACTTCCTACAAGCCGACTTCTCGGTACTAATCTCGCTGTGGCTGGGCCAAATTACTTCCCGCTGGCGGACAAACTGCCCAAACGTTGGGTTCGACTTTAATTCTTAGATTCGGTCCATTGCCCATTCCACTCCTTGTAAAGCCCGGCAAGGAATTTATTCCAAGCGGCCACAGAGCGGGACGCCGAAAAGGTTCCGGCCGGATGGGCTTCACTCAACTCCACAACACATCGAATTGTCCTCCCTCGACAACTCTTCCTAACCGCATCGTTTTCCGAGTGCGCTGATCGTTAGGGTCAATTCGCACCAGTCCTTCTATAACTTCAAAGTGCTAGCGACCTAGCCCTTCCCGAACGGCATGCACGTCAACCGTTGGCACAGTAATAGGCTAAGGGAACGAAACAGACTGGGAAGTGCTCGCGCACTATGGGAAAGGATGCACGCTATCTCAGCAAGGTTTGGTGCCTATTGGCATGGACGGAGCAGGTTAATCGCAAGCTGATTATTCGCCTTTTACAGAACGTTTGCTGTCCGGAAGCTGGAGTCCAGCATGCCCGCTACCCAGCGAAACCACGCGGCGTCACATAGTTCCGATAAGATTGACGAATATGCCTTTGTGATTGTATTTCAGATTGGTCAGGTCGTCGGAGAAGTCGGTGAAGTTGTAGCCAATGCCGACCTTCAGGTTGTTGCTAATATGACGATAGATCGCGACCAGCGCGCCGCGGCGCCGTTGACTTATATTCGGCAGGTAAAGCGTTCGCACCTCTGCCAGGCTATCCCATTGCTTGAGGAACCGCCGGTCCACGCGCAACACCGCGAGCTGCGCGGCGTTGTCGAAGAAATTCGGGTGCACGCGATCCAGGCTTTCCTGTCCTATGCGGTAGGCGTACTTACTTCCGAGGGACCAATTCGCGGTGAGGTCGTAGTTGAGATCGAGTGCCGCGATGTGGCTCTTCTGAAGGAACTCGGCTGCAGTGTTCTGCAATCCCACCTGACCTGTGGTCGGGATGTTATAGAAGTACGTGTACTTGAGCAGCGCGTTCAGCCGGTTGTTTCTCACCGGACGGTACGCGTAGCCGACCACGGCCTCGGTATAGCCGCCAGCATAGAACCCGCCGAGCGAGCTATTACTGACCGAGTGGTCCAGCTTGCCGATTAAGCGCCAGTCGGGCGTCAGTTGCAACTTGAAATTGTTGCGAAACAGCCAAGTAGTCGTTTCAGTATGCGTCAGGTCGAGTTGTTCCGCGTTATCCCGGCGATACTCGATCCCGCTCGAGAACTGCATTTTAGCCAGGCCGTAGCCCACGCGGACCCCGGCCGCCTTGCGATCGGTGTCGGCGCCGGTCTGCGAGTCTCGCAGTTTGCCGAACTCCCCGCTGCCGCCGAAATTCCAGCCCCCTTTCCCCATGAAGTTGATTCCCGTGGCGTGAGTGAGCCCGCTCAGGGACGTCCCATTCTCGTAGCGCTCCTCGACGTAGACACTGGAGGTGTCGGAGAGCCGCGTCTTCGCGCCCGAGATCAGGTTGCCCTGGCTGCCGCGAAGCAGCAGCCCGTTGTCCGTCCGTTCGTTTTCCAGCGAATAATTCAGGTAAAGACTGGTCCGCTCGGAATAGAGAAAGCTGGTGCCGACCTTTCCGCCGGGTCCGAGGTTTCCGTCGGACGCCTCTGCGTCGATCAGGAAACGTTTCGTCAGGCGATAGGAACCGCCCACGCCGATGCGATCATTGTCTTCACGGCCGCCGCTTGCCGCGACCGTGCGCTGGCCGAAGCCATATGCGCTCCAGGAGGCGCTGGAATCGAACTTCAACTGCGCGACCGCGTCCGTGCGCTCGCCCTGAATTTGAGTCAGCGGAACAACCGGTGAATGGTCTTCACGCAGGTCGTTGCGCACGCCGGCGCTGACGGTCCATTTTTCGGCTAGCTTGTAGGCCACGTCCAATTCGACCGCCCGAGTCTCGAGGCCCTGGTTCTCGATTCTCTGATCGCCCTTCGCTGCGAAGCTCAAGCTGCTCGTCACGGGCATCCTGAACGTGCCGCCGTATTGCTCGGTGTCCTTAATCGTCGCCTGTCCTGGCGATGAATAACCGGCGTCGAGGTTCTGCTTGTAGAACGTGAAGCGACCGTCGTGGTCGTTGAAGAAATCGCCCAGCCCGACGCTCAGATCGGCGCGATAGGCACCCGCCTTCGCGCCGGTGAACGACTGGTCGTTAGGACCCTGAAACCCAAATCCGCCATCATTGGATTGCAGCGAGGGAGAGAGGAGACCTGTGCTGCGGCCTGTCTGCAACTTGAACCAGGAATTGGCGCTCTTCCGCAGGGTCAGGTCTGCGGCGCCGAGGTTGCTGGCGGAATCCCCCTCATTGGAATCGGCCGTCAGGCCGAGCCGCACATAGTCGTTGAGCCAGTAGTGGCCCTGACCGCCGACGGCAACTTGGTCCAGTTTTTCGAAACCTGGCGTATATTCGTATCGTACCACCAGGTAGGCCTCGTCACCGCTCAAGCCGCTCGTGCGCACTAACAGGTTGTCGTTAGCGGTCGACGAGAGCGGCTGGGAAAGCAGCACACGGCCCTGCAGGTAGTCGATGTCGTAGTCCACGTTGGGTTGCAGGTTGACTACGCCTGTGACAATGCTAGAGGCCTTGTCGTGAAGTTCGATGCGCACGCGCTCAGAGCCCGTCAGGATATCCTGGTGGCGCAGGAAGTAGAGCGATCCGCCGGTCCCGCGGAATTCCTCATAGCTCGCAATCGTTCCCGGTTGGGCGCCGAATCCATCAACCGTGAGCCGTCGCTCGCCGAAACTGGTGGTGGGTTCGGCCGCGTAGTGCGCGTTAGCTCCGTACAAGCCTCGATCGACGTGGGCCAGTTCGTTATCCAAATACGCGACCTTGAAATTCCCCCACATCCCGTAATTCTCGCCATTGCTTGCTTTGACGTAGAACTTGCCCAAGGTTGGCGCCATTTCTTGCACTACACCGTCGTCACCGAAAGACGGGTAATAATAGTCGGGATCGATGCGCCGGAATAACGAATCGGGCGTCTTGGCTAGGAAGTTGCTGAACAGGTCCTTCACCGGACCTTCACGGGTATCCGCGCTCGCCGTCAATCGCCAGTTCTGATGAACATTACCGTTCAAGTAGAACGCCAGCCGGCCATCCAGGGAGGAATCGTAGGGCTGTGGGTCATTCTCGCCTTCCTGCAGCTTTGCCGGCCCGCTCGCGCTGTTCTTGGACACCGTCAAGTCGGCTATGCCGACGTAGAACAGGTCGGTGCGTTTGAACTCCAAGTCGCGAAGATACAGCGAGCCGTTGCCCGCATCGTCGAGGACCGCGACTTCGACGCTATGCGCGCCGGCCGGAAGGATCTCCTCCGCGGCGAAGTTGCCCTGCGGGTCGACCGGAATTTGGCGGCCCGCGAACCAAACGGTGTGGCCGGCCGGTATGCCGCTGCCCTGCACCTTCACGGTGCCGCTGCCGAGAGGAATTTGCTGGCGCGCCAGGTCGTTCTCGCCGTAGGCGGTCAGCAGCTCAGGTGTTGACGGCCCGTCGGAGGTCACGAAGGCTCCAGGCGATGACTCGCGGTACAGCCGCAACGGCCGCGCGTCCGTTTCGTCAAAGTTACCGTTCGAGTCATAGGCGCGCAGCATGTACTTGAGCTCGCGTGCCGGGCCCGCCAGAACTTCTGCCGTCGGATGCCATTCCGCAAGACCCGCGTCGTCGACAGCGATGATCTTGAGCGGCACGGCTTGCAGGGACTGCTGCTGCTCGAATATTCGAATTTCAGCACGCTTGATAAAGCTCGCATAGCTGCTGTACATCCGGAAATGCACGACCGATTCGGAAGGACCGCCGCCTAAGTCGCTCACGGCCACAGCGACCGGATTCGCCGCGACGCTGAGCCGTCGGCGCGCCTCCAGATTGTCGAAGCGGAACTGGATCTTGGCGTTGTCGAGCGCGACGTCGGTGCAGCGCTGGATATCGGAGGAGCTGCGGCCCGGGTCATCGATTGGCTTGCCATCGACGGTAATGCGCATCACATTCAGCTCGTACGGACTCTTCGGACGAACCTCCTGGGTAAGACGCGTAATATCCACGCCCTCGTAGTTGTCCAACGGCAACCGTTCGTCGTACACGACCTGCACGCGCACGAACGAGTCTTGGCCCTGGATGAAGCCGGTGTTTACGACGTCGTCCGACTGGACGTAGCCACGTCCCTCGTGCTCGGACCGAGCGCCCGACAACAGTGGGTCCTGCGTAAGGGTATCCATTGCGCGGCGAGCCCGCGCCGCGGAAAGCCCGATGTCGTCGCCGTACACGGACGCAGTGCGGCGGTCGAGTCGCTCGTTCTTTGTGTAACCTATAAACTGCAGTCGCGCATTGGTCCGATCCGCAATGTCCGTCAGCGCGCGACGCAGGTTTGCCGCGTAGCCGGGCGGAATGATCGGCTGGCCG